>ERZ824600.1658-NODE-1658-length-26334-cov-14.918300_pt1 | contig 26334 bp, 19 predicted proteins | sample MGYA00519933_ERZ824600 | MGnify/ENA primary metagenome ERZ824600 (study PRJEB31778, sample SAMEA3449178) | human gut metagenome | biome: human gut; feature: human-associated habitat; material: faeces | place: United Kingdom | collected 2010/2012 ... | reverse complement strand
GGCGATGCTCGGGTAGCGTATTGAGCCCGAAAATGCTCTGCCATGCACCGTCAGGACAGTGCATATCGGCTTTTTCAAACATCACGTCTTCAATATAGGGACTGTCGATCACCATTCCATCGACAAAGCCCACCGCCTGACCGTCGACTTCGCAGATCAGAAAGTGATCGGCAAACGCCGCCAGACGCGCATCAAAACGATCACGCGTAGCCGCTTCTGCGGCCGGGAAGCAAGCGGCTTCAATCTGCGTGAGCAGTGCCGCATCCTGGATCGTCGCCTTGCGGATGCGCACGTTCTGATCGTTTTCCTGCATGCTGTTTTACCTCATTCAAACTTCTGACCCTGCTCGCGCGTGGTCAGGAACTGCACCTGCGGCCAGTGCTTCTGCGTAGTCATCAGGTTGTAAATACTTGTGGCCATGTAGCAAATGTTGCCTTCACTGTCACGCGCCAAACGGGCCGCCTGCTCTTCACAGAAATCCTTCTTGGTTTTTTCGTCCGGGAACACCAGCCAGCGGGCCGTTGATACGTCGGTGGACTCGTAGATGGCGTCCACTTTATATTCGGTCGCCAAACGCTGCGCCACGATTTCAAACTGCAATTGACCCACGGCGCCGAGCATCAGATTGCCGAATTCGCCTTCAAACACCTGAATGGCGCCTTCCTCACCGAGCTCCTTGAGACCCTGGTGAAGCTGCTTTCCCTTTAATGGGTCGCGCGCACGAGCCGAGCGGAAAAGTTCCGGAGCAAAGTACGGAATGCCGGTAAAGCCCAGCGTCTCGCCTTCGGTAAGCGTATCACCGATATGCAACTGACCGTGGTTGTAAATGCCGATGATATCGCCCGCGTAGGCCTCATCCACGATGGCGCGATCCTGCGCCATCAGCTGGGTGCCGGTGGCCAGCTTGATGTTCTTGCCCTCCTGCACGTGGTAAGCCTCCATGCCGCGCTCGAACTTGCCGGAGCAGATGCGCATAAAGGCGATGCGGTCACGGTGGGCCTTGTTCATGTTGGCCTGGATCTTGAAGATGAAGGCCGAGAACTCGTCGCGGCAGGGGTCCACCGGCTCGCCGGTCAGGCTGTCCACACGGGCCAGCGGGGTGGGGGTGAGCCGCAGGAAGTTTTCCAGAAAGGGCTCCACGCCGAAGTTGGTCAGAGCAGAGCCAAAGAACACGGGGCTCAGCTCACCGCGCAGCACCTTGTCGAGGTCAAATTCCTCGGCAGCGCCGTCCAGCAGCTCGATCTCGTCCACCAGCTGCTGGTGCAGGTAGGGGGTCAGCAGCTCGTCCAGTGCAGCATCGCCCAGTTCGGCCTCGGTCTCGTTGACCTTCTTCACGCCGTTGGCGCGGCCGTCGCTGGAGAAAGCCAGCACCTTGCGGGTATTGCGGTCGAACACGCCCTTGAACTCCTTGCCGCAGCCGATGGGCCAGTTCATGGGGTAGGTCTTGATGCCCAGGATCTCCTCGATGTTCTCCATCAGCTCAAAGGGGTCGCGGGCTTCGCGGTCCATCTTGTTGATGAAGGTGAAGATGGGGATGTGGCGCAGGGTGCAGACCTTGAACAGCTTGATGGTCTGGGCCTCAACGCCCTTTGCCGCATCGATGACCATGACAGCGGAGTCCGCTGCCATCAGGGTGCGGTAGGTATCCTCCGAGAAGTCCTGATGGCCCGGGGTATCCAGAATGTTCACGCACTTGCCTGCATAGTTGAACTGCAAGACAGAGGAAGTGACAGAAATACCGCGCTGCTTTTCGATGTCCATCCAGTCGGACACAGCGTGCTTAGCGCTCTGCTTGCCCTTGACGGAACCGGCCTGATTGATGGCTCCACCGTACAGCAGCAGCTTTTCGGTCAGGGTCGTTTTGCCGGCATCGGGGTGGCTGATGATCGCAAACGTCCGGCGGCGCTCGATCTCTTCACGATTTGTCATATATTGATTTCTCCTAAATTGATGGGGGATATTTGTCAAAACAAAGATGCACTTACATCGGAAGCTCCCATAGTTTCTTGCTCTTGGGCAGGCTTCGTCTTTGTACAACCTCTCAGTCTCGCATTCGCTCGACAGCTCCCCTAGTAGGGGAGCCCTTGGCATTGCGTAAAGCTTTCCCGTTCTGCCAAGGCCTCTCCTACTAGGAGAGGTGGCATTGCGTAGCAATGACGGAGAGGTTGTACAGAGCAGAACCTGCCCTCCAAAATTACACACAACTTATATTTTACCAGCAATTCCACCTAGATGCAAGAGTTTTTGTTATTTTTTCAGGAGGAAGCAGGGCAAGGGGGCGGTATCGGCCCAATTGGCGAAACCGCAGACAAGGGCGGTGCACTGTTTCAGGGGCCGGGAGCGCATCCACTGGAGGATCTCAGTCTTTTCGTCGGAGCCGATGACCTTGCCGCTGTACAGGATGGCGCTGAGCACCCCGCCGGGCCGCAGGGCCTCGAGGGCAGCTTCCAGCGCCGGGATGCTGCTTTGGGCGTGGGAGAACACCCCGTGGTCGGCACCGGGCAGCCAGCCGAAGTTGAACATCACGGCATCAACGGTGCCGGGCTGTACATATTGTAAGAGGTTGGCGTGGCTGTCGCAGTGAAGCTCTGCCGCAAAGCCCTTCCGTGCAAGGTTCTGCCGGGTGGAGGCAATGGCTTCGGGCTGGATGTCAAAGCCCAGCACCCGGCCCCCTTCGCCCACAAGGCGGCAGAGAAAGGCCGTGTCGCCCCCGTTGCCGCAGGTGGCATCGATGCAGAGCCTGGGGTCAGCCAGCCGCGCAGCGAGGAAGTCCTGCACAAGCTTCACGGCCGTCAGGTCGGGGGTGCGGCGGCGGCACAGGCCGCTGCCCTCTGCCGCAAAACCGAACTTTGCCCAGAAGGCCCGCTCCCCCGCATCGGCAGGCAGAGGAGCCGTGAACACCGTGGCGCTCTCTTTGTCATAGCCACTCAGGCTGCGCAATACCTCTTTTAACAGGTAGGAACCGTAGCCCTTGCGCCGCCATTTCGGCACAATGGTCAGGGCAGTGATGTCCGCGCCCTGCTCCGTGGGCCGGGCCTGGCAGGTGCCAATGATGGTTTTCTCTTTATACAGGGCATAACCGCCCGGGGTCTTTTCCAGTTTCATAATTTGCTCCTTTCGCGAGCTTGCCCTGCTGGGCTAAACCTCTCCGTCATCATCGCTTCGCTCGATGCCACCTCTCCTAGTAGGAGAGGCCTTGGCATACCGTCGCGTTCTCGTGGGTCAGCGCTTCGCTCCTGTTTGTCCTGCGGCAGGCATTGGTTTTGGAGCGCCAGCGATCATTGCGAAAAACAAATCCTCTGCCAAGGGCTCCCCTACTAGGGGAGCTGTCGCGGCAGCGCCCGCGACTGAGAGGTTTCGCAACGCTGCCGGCTTCTGCGCTGCACCCTTAAAATACCAAGCCCCCGCGCCGCTGTCAAGGCTTCCCGCTGCGACCTTATTTCACATATTCTTCACCCGGTCAGCGATTCCTTTTCACAATTACCGGATACAATAGAAACAGTTCCAAGGAGGTGCGGCAGAAGCGCCCCCTCCGAACCATTCCCTTTGAGAAAGGAAGTAACCAGTATGGATAACGAGAACAAGTGGGAATACGATTATTCCTCTGAACATAGCCAGACCGGCGAGACCGGCTACCCCAACGTCGGCTCCTCCGGCATGAACACCGCCAACACGGCAGGCACCTACGGCGAGGCCGCACAGGCCGACCCCCAGGCCGAGCCGAACAGCGGCAGCGATGGCGGCGCGGTGCCGCCTCCGGAAGGCCCCCGGTATCAGGCCGCACAGGGAAGCCCCAAGCAGCCTCCCAAAAAGCGCCGCCGGAAAAACGGCAATATCGCCCGCAGCGCAGTTGCGCTGGTGCTGGCCGCAGCCATGGGCTTTGTCGGCGGCTTTGTGGGGGCCCGGGTGGGCAACACAGGCGGCAAGGTGGTCATCCAGCAGGTGGCACCTTCCTCCACGTCCAGCAGTGATTCCGGCTCTGCCTCCGCGGTGAACACTGCTTCCGGCATGACCACCGCTCAGGTCTCTGAGATGGTCAGCCCCAGCGTTGTGGTCATCACCACCGAGCAGGTGGTCTACTCCCAGTGGTCCTGGTACGGCCAGAACCAGGTGGAGAGCGGCGCAGGCAGCGGTGTCGTGATCAGCTCCGACGGCTATATCCTGACCTGTGCACACGTTGTGTCCGGCGCATCCAACATCACCGTAACCATCGGCGATACCGATTACCCCGCCACCGTGGTGGGCGAGGATGACACCAGCGACGTGGCTGTCCTCAAGATCGATGCCACTGACCTGACCCCCGCCACCGTTGGCAACAGTGACAGCCTTGCCGTGGGCGAGAGCGTGCTGGCCGTGGGCAACCCGCTGGGTGAGCTGGGCGGCACCGTGACCAGCGGCATCGTCAGCGCCCTGAACCGCAGCGTGACCATCCAGGGCACCAGCTCCACCAACACCATGTCCCTGATCCAGATGGATGCCTCTGTCAGCCCCGGCAACTCCGGCGGCGGCCTGTTCAACATGAACGGTGAGCTCATCGGTCTGGTCAACGCAAAGTCCTCCTCCAGCGATGCGGAGGGTCTGGGCTTCGCCATCCCCATCAACGATGCCATCAAGGTGGCACAGGATCTGCTGGAGAACGGCTATGTCTCCGGCCGCCCCTACATGGGCATCACTTATCTGGCTGTGACCGATGCCCAGACCGCCGCACAGCTCAACGTCACTGCCTACGGCGTTTACGTTGTGGATGTTGTGCAGGGCGGCCCCGCCGACAAGGCCGGTCTGAAAACCGGTGACCGCATCGTGAGCATCGACGGCACTGAGATCGCCCAGAAGGACGACCTTGGCACCCTGATCCAGCAGCATGCCGCCGGTGATACCCTTTCCATCACCGTGGCCCGGGAAGGCCAGATGCAGACCGTCAGCCTGACCCTGGGCGAAAAGAACGCCCAGACCCAGCAGGCACAGAAAAACTCCTGATTCTCCCCAATTTTTTCCTGATCCATAAATCAAAAATCCCCTGACCGGCGTGAACTGGTCAGGGGATTTTCAATTGCAGGTTGTCAAGCAACGGCAGACCGTATTTTTATACCTGCCCGAACACGGTGGCGCTCAGGGGCAGGAGGACGGTCTGGCCGGTGCAGATGCGGCTGCTGCCCCGCCACAGGCTGGAGGAGATGCCGTCGCTCAGCAGCTTCCAGCTGCCGCCGGGCAGGTTGACGACCTGCGCCGTCTCGGTGGGGTTATAGTAGACGCACAGGGCGCTCCACGCTGCGCCGTCGCCCCACTGGGCGGGGAGCCGCCAGCCCACAAGAGGCTGTTCCAGCGGGAAGAACTCGATGGCGGCAGGGCTGACCTTGTCCAGCGCGCCCAGCCGGGGGAACGCCGCCCGCAGACCAATGAGCCCGCGGTAGTAATCCACAAGGCTGTGGAACTGTTCGGCCCGGTGCCAGTCCAGCCGGTTGAGGGCCGGGCTGGAATGGTAGCTGTTGCCCTGCCCCTTCTTGGTGCGGGCAAACTCCTCGCCCGCCTGCCAGAAAGGCAGGCCCATGCTGGTCAGGTAGATGCCCGCTGCCAGCCGGTTCTGGGCCAGCGCGGTCTTGTCCACAGCGGCAAACTCCGGGCGGGCGTAGCGCACCATCAGGAGCTTATCCCACAGGGTAAAGTTGTCGTGGGCCGAAACGTAGCTGATGATCTGCCCCGGGGCGTGAGGCGGCAGCTTTTCACTGCGGCACCACGCCGCCACCGAAGCACCGATATCCCAAAAACTCCCGGGCTTGCCCTCCACATAGCCCGGCTCCCGGGCATCGAAGCAGCCGCCCTTGATGGCATCCCGGGTGTTGTCGCAAAAGATGCCGATGCGCTCGTTCAGCATGTTCAGGTTGTTCTTGTTGGCCTCGTACCGGTGCAGGGCGCTGCAGCCGCCCTGCCACGGCTCACCGTACATCAGAATATCCCGCCCGCCGGGCAGCTTGTCCAGTTCAGCCCGGAGGAGGTTCATGGTCTCCACGTCATACAGGCCCATCAGGTCAAACCGGAAGCCGTCGATGTGATATTCCCGTGCCCAGTAGAGCACCGAATCAATGAGATAGCGCCGGGCCATGGGCCGCTCGGAGGCAAACTCGTTGCCGCAGCCGCTGCCGTTGGAGAGGGAACCGTCGTCGTTCTGGCGGAAGTAGTAGAGGGGCACCACCCGGTTCAGCACATTATCGGAACGATACATGTGGTTATACACCACGTCCATTACAACGCCGATGCCCGCCGCATGGAGGGCCGCGATCATCTGCTTGCACTCCCGCACCCGCACCTCACCCCGGGTGGGGTCGGTGGAGTAGCTGCCCTCGGGCACATTGAAGTTGGTGGGGTCGTAGCCCCAGTTATACTGCCGGGTCAGGGGACGGCTCTCATCCACACTGCCAAAATCGAAGATTGGCATGAGCTGGACATAGCTCACCCCCAGCCGCTTGAGGTAATTCAGGCAGGTAGGGTGGATGCCGTCGCTGCTCAGGGTCGTGCCCTGCTGGGTAAAGGCCAGAAATTTGCCCCGCCAGGCCGTGTGCACGCCGCTGGCCGGGTCCTGCGAGAAATCCCGGACGCTGACCTCCCACACACTGCGGCGGGCCGGTGGGATCACCGGCCGCACATCCCGCTCCCAGCCCTGCGGGTCCACCCGGGCCGGGTCAAAAATCATGCTGCGCACCCCGTTCACCCCTGCCGAGCGGGCGTAAGGGTCCGCTGCATTGCAGGTGCCAAACGGGGTGGTAAGGGTGAAATCGTAGTATTTTCCGTGCTGGTCGCCGGGCAGATAGATGCTCCACACGCCCTTGTCCTGCTGCTGCAGGGGCAGGGTGCCCACACAGGCCCCGCCGGTGCCCCGGCGGTACAGGTTCACTGCTGCCTGTTTTGCCGTGGGAGCCCACAGGCGCAGGTGTGTCCCGGCGGGGGTATACTCCACCCCCAGCGGGCCGTAGTATTCCGTCTGGCGGGCAAAGGCTTCGCTCTCAAACAGCGTCTTCCATTCAGCAGGTGTTCTTGGCTCCATGGCAATTCATCCTTTCGTTTGACAATAGTGTAACGAACTTTGTCCTTTATTTCAACCCTTTCCTTGCAAAACGTACCAGACTCCACTATACTGAAAGAAAAAGCACTGCACGGAGGGAAGTTTTATGGCATACACCGATGATTGGGAAAGTCTGATGAACGGCGTGTTCGGCCCGGGGGGCAGATTCAAGGCCGCCCCCGGCACTTCTGCACCCAAAACAGGCGGCAGCGCCGCCCTGCCTGACCTGAACGCGGCGCTTCTGGAACAGCAGAAACGGCTGGACGAGCTGTTGAAGCAGCAGAACGCCCAGCTCAAAAACCAGAGCGATGCCACCGCCGCCGCGCTGGAAAGCAGCCGCCAGATGCTGCGGGACATGGAGGACGAAGGCCTGCTGGCCAGGGGCACCACCGACGTGAAGCCGGAGCACCTGGGCAGCTTTGAAGGCCTTGCCGCCGAGGTCAAGCAGACGGTGCTGGGGCAGGATGCTTTTGTGGACAGCGTGGTGCGGGCCATGCGCCGCCCCTTTGTGCTGGGCACCGAAGCCCCCGCCGCCCGCAACGTCATCCTGCTCACAGGCGGGGCAGGCACAGGCAGGCATTTTGCACTGGAAGAAACTGCCCGCTGCATGGCGGCCCGGGGCCTTTTGCAGAGCGACAGGATCGCCACGCTGGATCTGGCTCTTTACCCCAATTCCGGAGCCGAGAAGCTCTTCCTGCAGGACCTCTACGCCGCCCTGCACGCGCCCGGGGAGATCCTTGCCTTTGAGCACTACGAGAGCTGTTATCCCGGCTTTCTGAAAACCCTGTCTGATCTGGCCGTCAAGGGCAGTGCCCCCCTGTCCAGCCGGTATCTCGTGAACAAGGAGGGCATCCTTGTGGATGCAGGTACGGCGCTGGCCCCGGGAGCCGTCAGCCGCATCGACCCCTGCGGCAAATACCTCATCTTCTACTCCCACAAGGGCCGGGAGGCACTGGCTGACAAATTCGGCGCGGCGCTGGTGTCGGCACTGGGGGATGTCTGCGAGACGGCCTCCTACACCCGGGAGGATCTGGCCGCCCTTGCCGCACAGCAGCTCAACGCGCTGGCCCAGAAGATCCGCACCCGGCTGGGGCTGACCCTTTCCGCCGGGGCCGACGTGCGGGACTATGTCGCGGCCCAGTGCACCGCGCAGAAGGGTGCCGCCGGGCTGGCCGAATGCTGTGACCGCATCTTCCGCGCCCTGAGCGAATACTGCCTGCGAACCGATGAAACCCTGACCGGCACCGTGACCCTGACCGCCGGGCCGGAAGGGGTGCTGTTCCGCCTGAACGACGGCGCAGACCAGCCCCTGTTCGACCTGCTGCCTGCCGCCTACACCGGCGCGCTGGATGCCATCCGCGCCGAGATCAACGAGCTGGTGGGCCTTGCCCCGGTCAAGGAATATGTGTTCGGTCTGGCCGACAACCTGCAGGTGCAGCAGCGCCGCGCCGCCGCCGGGCTCAAGACTGCCAGCCTTTCGATGCACATGATCTTCACGGGCAACCCCGGCACCGGCAAGACCACCATTGCCCGGCTGGTGGCGAAATACCTGAAAGCCATCGGTGCCCTCAAGGGCGGCCAGCTGGTGGAGGTGACCCGTGCCGATCTGGTGGGCCGCTACACCGGCCACACCGCCCCCCTGACCAACAGCGTCATCGAGAGCGCCCTGGGTGGTGTGCTCTTCATTGACGAGGCATACAGCCTCTACCGCGGCGAGCAGGACAGCTTCGGGCTGGAAGCCATCGACACGCTGGTGAAGGGGATGGAGGATCACCGGGATGAGCTGGTGGTCATTCTGGCAGGTTACACCAGGGAGATGGAGACCTTCCTCACCGCCAACAGCGGCCTTGCCAGCCGTTTTCCCAACCGGATCGAGTTCCCAGACTACACCGCCGCGGAGCTACTGCAGATCACCCACGTTCAGGCAAAGAACAAGGGCTACACCCTGGCCGAAGCCTGCACCGAACCCCTGCTGGGCTATTATGCCCGCTGGCAGGCAGCCGATGCCCGCACCGCCGGCAATGGCCGCCTTGCCCGCAACACACTGGAAAAGGCCATCTTCCACCAGAGCCGCCGCCTTGTGGCCGAGCCCGCCGCTGCCCTGGATCTGATCCTGCCCAGTGATCTGGAATTGAAGGAGCCGTAAACACGCAAAAAGGACTGCTTTCGCAGTCCTTTTTTGTTATTGATGCTGTTCTGCCAGCCGGGCGGTCATCTCCCGCATTCCCTGCCGCACTTCGGGCGGGGCGACCACTTCTATCTTGCCGCCAAAGCCGCAGACCCAGCCATAGAACTGGTCACTGACGCAGATGGGGACATCGAAATGGAAGCAGCCATTCTCCTCGGGCAGGAACATGGGCGTTGCGCCAAAGCGCTCCCGCATGGCACCTTCCAGATCCGCGGTGCACCGCAGGGTAACGCGATGCTCCGGCCCGCCGTACATTCCAAAGTGCTTGCGCAGATAGGCAGGCAGGTCAAGATCCGCAAACTGCTCCTGACCCCGCCGGGGCGCATCCAGCACCCGGACCCCGCTCATCTTGTCCACCCGATAATGGCGGATGCCCTTTTCGTCGGCAAAGGCAATGAGGTAGTAGCACCCGTTCTCCCAGGCCAGCTGCCACGGGCTGACGGTCCTTTTCTCTTTCTCGCGGCTGTCGGCTTTTCTGTAGAGGAACTCCACCATTTTACCGTTGTTGATGGCCTCGTGCAGGGCATCGATGCTGTACAGCAGGCTCTTGCTGTCAGTCTTGGGGCGGCCCTCCACATAGACCTGACGCTGCAGCTGGCTGCCCTCGTAGTTGGAGCAGAGCTTTTCCAGCTTGTGGATCAGCCGCCTGCTCGTGGTGCCGGATACCACCCGGCTTGCCTGCACGGCATCCACCAGCAGCTTGAGCTCCGCCAGATCAAAGGTGCGGCTGGCAAGGAAATACCCGCCGCCCCGGCCCCGGCGCAGCTTGATGTCATAGCCCAGCGCACCCAGTGCCTCAATATCGCTGTACACGCTCTTGCGCTCACAGCGGATGCCCTGCGCCTCCAGCAGCTCCACCAGCTGCGGCACGTTCAGCAGGTGGTTTTCATCGGTTTGCTGCTCAAAAATGCGCAATAGCGCCAGCAGCTTGGATTTCTGGCCTTCCTGTTTGGGCATTCGGTACACCTCATTTTTTCGTGTTGTGCCAAACCTCTCAGTCTCGCTTCCAGCTCCCCAGCAGGGGAGCTGGAAAAAACAGCAGTGCTGTGTGCTGAAAAGGTTACGGCGCTTTCTTATCAAACGCCGCGCGGCGCTGGGTGGACAGGCGGAACATCTCCTCCAGCTTTTCCCGGTCATCGGCCACAAGGGCGTTGCGCATCTCGTTCAGCGCCCCGCTGAACTGGTCGATCTCGGAGATAAGGTTCTCCTTGTTCCAGAGGAACAGCTCCGCCCACATCTTATCGTTGATGCGTGCAATACGGGTCAGGTCCCGGAAAGAATCGCCGGTGTACTCGCACAGCGAGGTATTGTCGTTGGCGCACATCAGGCTGACGGCGATGGCATGGCAGAGCTGGCTGACATAGCCGATCATCCTGTCATGTTCCTGCACGGTCAGGGTGCAGATATGCTTGAAACCCAGCACCTCGGCCAGCTCCCTGGCCCACTGAATGGCCTCCGGGGTGTTCTTTTCCGTGGGGGTCACAATGAAGTTGGCCGGGGCAAAATTCACCTCGGCGGCGTGCTCCACGCTGGAGGTCTCACGGCCCGCCATGGGGTGGCTGGCAATGAACTCCACGCCCGGCCTGCACATGGCCTGAATGGGCTCCACCAGACCAGTCTTTACGCCCGACACATCGGTAAAGATGCACCCCTCCTTCAGCAGGTGGCCGTAGGTCCGGAACCACTCGATCAGGGCCGTGGGGTACAAGCCAAAGATGATATGATCGGCCTGACGCACCAGATCCTCAAAATCGTGGGTCTTGCCGCTGGCGATGTAGCCGTGGTCGAGGGCATACTGCAGATGGCCCTCGCTGCGGTTGATGCCGTCCACATGGAACCCGGCCCTGCTCAGCTCCAAGGCGTACTTGCCGCCCAGCAGGCCCAGGCCCACAATGAGATAACGCTTTGATTTATCCAACATGTTCCACCTCCGCGCCCAAAGGTCTGATGGCTTCCAGAAAATCCGGCCAGCTCTTGGCAACGGCCTCGGCCCCGCTGATGGGCAGGGTCAGCCCGGCGGCCAGCGCCAGCACCGCAAGGCTCATCACCACGCGGTGGTCGTTGTGGCCGGAAAGCGGCTGCTCCGGGGCATGGAGCGCGCCGGCACAGCCATAGATGGTAATGGTGCCGCCCTCGCTCTCCAGCTGCCCGCCGCAGGCCCGCAGCTCGGTCTCCATGGCCTCGATGCGGTCACTCTCCTTGATGCGGAGACGCTCGGCGTTGCGGATGACTGTGGTGCCCTCACACAGCAGGCCCAGCACCATCAGCACGGGGCCCAGGTCGGGGCAGTCGGCAAGGTCGATGTCCGTTCCGTGGAGCGGGGCCTTTTCAAACACCACGCCCTGCCCGGTGCGGGTGAATCTTGCGCCGCACCGCCGGAGGATCTCCAGAATGGCGGCATCGCCCTGCAAGGTCTCCTCAGACAGGCCGGTAATGGCCACACCGCCGGTCACAGCGCCCAGCACAGCAGGAAAAGCCGCCTGGCTGTAATCGCCCTCCACGGTGTAATCACCGGGAAGATAGTGCTGCCCGCCGGGAATTTCCAGCGTGTTTTCATCCAGCCAGCGGCTCTCCACGCCAAAGGCGTGCTGCACCGCGCGGGTCATATCAATGTAGCTCCGGCTCTCCACAGGCGGGATGAGGTGCAGGGTGCTGGTGCCGCCCAGCAGGGGCAGGGCAAACAGCAGCCCGCTGATGAACTGGCTGGACACGTTGCCCGCCAGCTCGTACTCGCCCGGGGTCAGGGCACCTTCCACAGTCAGGCGGTCCGCACCCTGCTCAAAACGCAGGCCCTGCTGCTGATACAGCGTTTTGTAGACCGACTGGGGCCGCTCCATCAGCCGTCCACGGCCTGTAAAAGTCACTTCCTGCCCGGTCAGGCTGGCCAGTGGGATGAGGAAGCGCAGGGTGCTGCCGCTCTCACAGCAGTCCACGGGGGCATCAACCGGCAGAAAGCGGCCCAGCCCCTCCACCACCGCGTCGTTTTCACCGGTGGTGACACGGGCGCACAGTCGGCCCGCCGCGCCCAGCGTGGCGGAGATATCCTTGCTGAAAGCAAGATGATGGAGATGGGAGGTCCCCTTTGCCAGCGCCGCGCAGAGCACCGCCCGGTGAGCCATGCTTTTGCTGGGCGGCGCGGCGATGTTGCCGCCCACCGTCCGGCTTGATTTTATCGTAATGTTCATCGTGTTACTTTACCTGGCTCGCCCTCTCCGTCAGCGCTTTGCGCTGCCACCTCTCCCAAAGGGCGAGGCCTTGGCAGTCCACCGCAAGGTCTGTGGTTTCGCCAGAGGCTCTCCCTTTGGGAGAGCTGGCAAAGCCGTCAGGCTTTGACTGAGAGGGTGAGGCCGTTCATCGTGTTACATATCCCGGCCAATGGCCCATGCGACCTGACGGCACTTTGCCATGGCCTGTGCAAAGGCATCCGGGGTCAGGCACTGTGCGCCATCGCTCCATGCGTGGCGGGGATCATAGTGGACTTCCACCTCCAGACCGTCGGCACCGGCGGCCACAGCGGCGATCATCATCGGCTCGACCAGATTGGCCTTGCCGGTGGCGTGGCTGGGGTCCACGATGATGGGCAGATGGGTCTTTTCGTGGATGATGGGCACAGCGGAGAGGTCGAGGGTGTTGCGGGTGTACTTCTCAAAGGTGCGGATGCCCCGCTCGCAGAGAATGACCTGCTCGTTGCCGCCGGCCATGATATACTCTGCGGACATGATCCACTCCTCGATGGTGTTGCACAGGCCGCGCTTGAGCAGAACAGGCTTGTGCATCTTACCCACGGCCTTGAGCAGCTGGAAATTCTGCATGTTGCGGGCACCGATCTGTACCACGTCCACATATTCCTCAAACTCCGGGATCCGGTCCTCGCTCATCAGCTCGGAGACGATGGGCATTCCGGTGGCCTCCCGTGCCTTGACCATATCGAGGATGCCCTCGGTCTCCAGACCCTGGAAGGAGTAGGGAGAGGTGCGGGGCTTATAAGCGCCGCCGCGGAACAGGCTTGCACCGCCCGCCTTTACGCCGTTGGCAATGCGCAGTGCCTGCTCCTCGCCCTCGATGCTGCAGGGGCCTGCCATCACGGCGATCTTCTCGCCCCTGCCGATCTTCACGCCGCCGCAGTCGATGATGGAATCGGCGGGGTGGAACAGGCGGTTGGCCCGCTTATAGGGGGCGGACACGCGGGTGACGTTGTCGATCCAGGGGTTGGCCAGCACGTCGCGCTCATCGATCTTGGTGGTATCGCCCACCAGACCGAACACATTGTAATCCTTGCCGGTGATCAGGGTCACATCCAGGCCCTGCTTCTCGAATTTGTCTACGATCTTTTCCAGCTCTTCCTTGGGGGTGCCTTTTTTGGTCGAAATGATCATCTCTTTTTGATTCCTTTCCCTTTTCTGAACCTCTCAGTCTCGCTTCGCTCGACAGCTCCCCTAATAGGGGAGCCCTTGGCAAAACCGGGAACTTCTCCTGAATGCCAAGGCCTCTCCTACTAGGAGAGGTGGCAATGCGTCAGCATTGACGGAGAGGTTATTCATTTACTGCACCAGGTGCGTCTGCGCGCCGCCATCCAGCCGGAGCAGCTGCACAAGGTAGGCGCATGCATGGAGATATCCGCTGACCCCCTCGCCTGCAAAGCGGCCCTGACAGCCAAAGGAGACCACATCCACGCTGCGGAAGGGTTCCTTGCCGCTGGGGTCGGCCAGCATCACTTCCACGGCGGGCACGCCGCACACCTGCAGCGCTTCCAGAATGGCCACGCTGTAATAGGCGTAGCCGCCCGGGTTGAGGATGATGCCATCGGCCCGGCCTGCCGCCGACTGGATCTCATCGATGAGGTCGCCCTCATGGTTGGACTGAAAAAAGTCCACCTGAACATCCATCTGGGCACAGCCCGCCTCGATATAATCCAGCAGTGTATTAAAATCGATCTGCCCCTCCATACCCGGCTCCGTGAACTGGGTCAGGTTGAGGTTGGGACCGTTAATGACTAAAAATTTCATCCAGCGCCTCCATTGCCGCCGTCACGGCATCCGCAGGGGTGGTCTTGTTGGGGATCACAGCATCCGCTGCCGCCAGATAGAGCGGACGGCGCTGGGCTTCCATGGTTTTCAGGGCCTCAGGGCTGGTGGAAAGGGGCCTTCCGCCGCCCACCAGAAGATCTTCCAGCGGCCGGTCGATAAAGAGCACGATGCCGTTGGCGTGGAGCGCTCGGAGGTTTGCCGGGTCTTTGACCACGCCGCCGCCGCAGGAGATGACCTGCCGGTTCTCCCTGGCAAAGCGGGCGGTCTGCGCGGCCTCCAGCTTCCGGAAGCCTGCCTCCCCCTCAGCCGCAAAGATGTCCGGGATGCTCCGGCCGTCGGCCTTGACGATCTCCTCGTCCAGATCCACGAACCGCTTGCCCAGCCGTTCCGCCAGAGCGCGGCCCAGGGTGGATTTGCCCGAGGAGGGCATCCCGATGAGGGCAATGTTCAGCTGTTCCCGCCGCAGCTCGCTGGTCACACGGGCGATCTCGGCACCGGCATCCTCAAACTTGCGGTCGAGGAAAAATTCTGCCGCGTACACTGCCTGCGCCACCAGCATTTCCAGACCGCCGACGGCAACGGGCACCCCCAGCTCCTCGGCCCGGAGGATGAGCTCGGTCTTATCGGGATTATAGATAACATCGATCACGGCTTCCAGCCCGGGCATGGAGGTGATATCCAGGGCGCTCACGCCCACATTGGGGTACATGCCCACCGGCGTGGTGTTGATGATGATCTGCGCCCCGGTGGTCAGGGCCTGAGCATAAGTCAGCTCTCCCTTTTCGGGGTCGGGATGGCGGCTGACGGTATAGATCTGTTTCGCGCCCCGGTCATGGGCCACGGCCCAGGTGGTGTTGTGGGTGCCGCCGGTGCCCAGAATGAGCACGGTCCTGTCCTTGAACTCCACCCCATGTGCATCGCACAGGTAGGAGAAGCCGGGATAATCGGTGTTGTAGCCGTAGAGCAGGCCGTTCCTGTTGACGATGGTGTTCACGGCGTTGATGGCCTTAGCGTGGGGGTCGATGTAGGAGCAGTACTCCATGACCACCAGCTTATAGGGGATGGTGACATTGATGGCCCTGAACTGCCGCCGGGTCATAAAAGCCCGGACTTCCTCTTCCGTGGGCAGGGGGCACAGGTCGTACCGGTAGCCGCAGAGCATCTCGTGGATGACCTTGGAGTAGGAGTGGCCCAGCCGCCCGCCGATGAGTCCGTATTCCATTTACAGCACCTCCTTGCGGTAGCCGGTGGGGTCCTCCATCCAGGCCATGCCGTATTTTGCGGTGAGCAGGTCGCCCACGGCCAGCGCGGCGGCACAGGTCTGCACAATGGCGGCCCGGGGCACGATGCAGGGGTCGTGGCGGCCCTGAATGGACAGCTCCGCGTCCTTCTTTGCGATATAATCCACCGTGTCCTGCGTTTTGTAGATGCTGGGGGTAGGCTTGACCGCCGTGCGGAACACCACGGGCATTCCGTTGGAGATGCCGCCGTTCAGGCCCGCATTGTGGTTGGTGGCGGTGACGATGCGCTCTCCCTGCATCCGGAAGGCATCGTTGGCCTCCGAGCCCTTCTGGTCCGCAAAGCCGAAGCCGGAACCGAACTCGATGCCCTTGACCGCCGGGATGGAGAAGGCCAGATGGGAGAGCTTGCTCTCCACGCTGTCGAAATAGGGCTCGCCCACGCCTGCGGGCAGGCCCAGAATGGCGGTCTCCAGCACGCCACCCACGCTGTCGCCCTCGGCACCGGCGGCACGGATGGCGGCTTTCATGGGTTCCTCCACACTGCCGTCCAGCAGGGCAAAGCCCTCGGACTTGTTCAGCAGTGCCTCGGCCTGCGCCGCCAGCGCGGCGGGATCATCCAGCGCAAAGGGGGCATCGCTGATCCCGGCACACCGCCCGATGTGCGTCACGATCTCGATCCCGGCCCGGTTCAGGGCCCCCAGCACCAAAGCGCCGCCCGCCACCAGCGCGGCGGTGACGCGGCCCGAAAAGTGACCGCCGCCCCGGGCATCCTGATAGCCGTGGTACTTGGCGTAGGCAGTGTAATCCGCATGGCCGGGCCGCAGCAGGTCAGCCGTTTTGGCATAGTCGCCGCTGCGGGTGTTCTGGTTTTCGATCATCAGGGCAATAGCGGTGCCGGTGGTGCGGCCGTTGACCACGCCGGACAAAAACTGCACCGCATCCCCCTCCACACGGGGGGTGGAAAGGCCGTCGCCCCGGGCACGGCGCTTGTCCATGCAGGCAGCAAGAAAGGCTTCCTCCACGGGCACGCCCGCCGCCATGCCGTCCAGCACCGCGCCGACAGCCCTGCCGTGGCTCTCGCCAAAAATGGTCAGCGAAAGGTCGCTGCCAAAGGTGTTTTTCATGGCTTACTCCTCCACACCCAGCAGGGGGCGCAGGCCCTCCACGGGGATGGTCTCGGCCCGCCAGCAGCCCAGACCCGGCACCTTGATCACCGTGATCTGGCCGCCCTGGGCCTTTTTATCGTGCAGCATCTCGGCCAGCACCTTTTCCTTGTTATAGGTGGTGCGGGTGGGCAGGCCAATGCGGCGGTAGACCGCCCGCACCCGCTTCTGCAGCACCTTGGATTCGATCATGGGCAGCATCCCCAGCGCCACGCACTCGCCGTGGAACAGGCCCACGGTGCGGCGGCCCTTGATGCCCTTGACGGCCTCGATGCCGTGGCCGATGGTGTGGCCGAAGTTCAGGGCCTTGCGCATCCCGCGCTCGGTCTCATCCTGCTCCACAACGTTCTTCTTGAACCGCAGGCTGCGGTAGATGATCTCGTTGATCTGGGTGTCGATATCGCCCTTTTCAAAGATGGCGAACAGCTCGGGGTCCGCCAGCAGGCCTGCCTTGACCGCCTCCGCCAGGCCGTTGATGTAGTGGCGGCGGGGCAGGGTGGAAAGGGTGGCCGGGTCCACGATGACCAGCTTTGGCTGCCAGAACGCGCCCACGATGTTTTTGGTATCGCCCAGATCCACAGCGGTCTTGCCGCCGATGGAGGAATCGATCATGGAAAGGGTGGTGGTAGGGCAGTTGATGAAATCAATGCCCCGCATGTAGATGGCAGCGGCAAATCCGGCCAGATCACCGACCACGCCGCCGCCCACGGCCACCACCAGGTCGCCGCGGCCCATGTTGAACTCCAGCATCTGCCGGAGCACGGATTCCAGGATCTTGAAGCTCTTGCTGGCCTCGCCCTGCGGCACCGTGATGATGGTGGATTCCCGGCACTGGTCGGCCACGCGCTGGGCATATTCGGCAGGCACGCCGCTGTCGGTGACAACGGCCACCTTGCGGTCCAGCCGGGCAAACTGGTACAGGTTTTCCAGTGCACCGTTTTTCAGGATGATATCATAACTGCGCTCGCCCAGATTCATGGTGAGCTTTGTCCCGATGAAATCGCTCATTTCGTATACACTCCTAACAGCCGTACCGTACGGCAGACATGATTCAGCTCGCGCAGCAGCGCGGCGGTCTCGTCGGCTGTGGGATCGCCCACCAGCTCGACGTAAAAATAATACTCAAACGGCACATGGGGCATGGGCCGGCTCTTGATGGACTCCATATTGAAGCCGCTGGCACCGATGACCTGAATGACCTCGGCCAGCTTGCCGGGCTTGTTGTCCACCGTGAACAGCAGCGAGAACCGGTTGCCCGCCGTGGGCTTTTCGCGGCTGAGCACGATAAAGCGGGTGGTGTTGTCGCCGTCGGTGTTGATGCTGGGCACCAGCACCTCCAGCCCGTACAGGGCGGCCGTTTCCACGCTGGCAATGGCCGCCTTGGTCCGGTCGCCGCTCTCTGCCACGAACTTTGCCGCCATGGCCGTGTTGGGCATGGCCGTGGCAGGCAGGCCGAACTGCTTCAGGAAGGTCTCGCTCTGGGCAATGGCCTGCTGGTGGCTGTACACACGGGTCAGGTCGGAAAGCTGGGTGCCGGGCAGCACCAGCAGGTTCTGGGAGATGGGCAGGTCGTAGACATCCACCACCCACAGCCCGGGGTGGTTATAGCACAGGTCCAGCACCGCCGACACATCCCCCGCGTGGCTGTTCTCAAAGGGCACCACGCCGTGGGCGGCATCGCCCTTTTCCACGGCATCGAACACCTCATCCCAGGTGGGGCAGCTCACAGCCTCGGCATGGGGAAAGAGCGCCCGGAGCGCGATGTGGGCAAAGGCACCTTCCACGCCCTGATAGGCGGCGCGGTTGCGGCCCAGCACCTCGGCCTCGTACTGCTTGGCCACGTCCATCATGTTCTGCACATGATCCCGGTAATAGGGGCGCAGGGCCGGGTCCCCGATCCGCGCTTCGGCCTTGTCCAGCACCACCTTTTCGCGGGCGGCATCAAAGATGGGCAGGCCGTGGGCCTTTTTGTATTCCGCCACGCTGAGCACCGCTTTCATCCGCCGCTCAAACAGGGCAGCCAGTTGGGCATCCACCGTGTCGATCTCCCGGCGGGCCTGTTCCAGTGCGTCCATCATTCCACATCCTTTGCATTTCGTGATACTGGATTAGTATACCATAACTCGGACACGGAAACAACAAAGGGCGCAGGGTTTCAGGGTGGACAACTTTTCAACTAGCACCTGCAAGAAGCGAATAGAATTGAAGAGGTGCCGCCCGTGGCAGCACCTCTTCAGCGTTTCAGATCTTCCCGGCTCCGCGCCGTTCCATAGTATCTCCCATAGGGGTTTTCCAGCTCAGCGGCACGGGGCGGAACAGCCGCGGCAGGCGGTTCCGGCGCGGGGGCCGGGCGGCGGGGCGCGCCTTTTTCCCGGCGCAGGATACGGAACCGCATCGGCTCACCCCTCCGCTTCCACGGTGGAGACTGCCCCAGCGGTCAGTGCCTGCCAGAGCTCCTCGCCGCCCGCAAGGTTCTCCTCAGTGCCGGTGTTCCAGGCCCCGCGCATCCCGACGTAGAAATCCGCGAGATAGGTTTGGCTGTCGCCGCCCTGGGCGTGGGTGGTGTCGGCCCGGTACTCGCCCAGGTCAAGCCCGGCCAGCACCGGGCAGTCCGTCCAGCGGTAGACCATGTTCCACCAGTCGCTGTCGCTTCCGGCCTCGGGCAGGGTGCCGTCCAGATACCGCAGAGAGCCGGTGCTCTCCTGAAAGCCTGCCGGGTCATACAGCAGGAACACCGAACTCAGGCCGCCCGCCACATCCGTGGCCAGCTTGGTGGTGCCCGCCATGGTCAGGTAGGCATCGCTCTCGGTCTGGGTATCCCCGGCAGAATAATCCAGCGTGTAGACATTCAGGGTCACGACCGTCTTGCCGTCACCGTTCAGGTCCTCGCCATACCGGGCCAGCTGCTCCTGCAGGGCGGTCACGGTGTCATCCGGCAGGTAGTAGGGGGCCACCACCGCCACATTATAATCGGGCTTGGTGGTAAAGAAATACTGCCCGATGAAGCTGTAAGCCACAAAGGCTGCTGCAATGCCGATCAGGAGGACCCACTTGAGGTTATAATCCCACCAGTTGGCCCAGCGCTCTTTGCGGGTATACTGTTTTTCCGCCCGCGGGGCAAGGTCTGCGGGGTCGATGTCCCGCTCGTAACGATAGCTTGCCATAGTTCTCCTTACAGCTGGGCCAGAATGGTCTGGCGCACGGCATCGGGCAGCTGCTTCTGTTCAGCCTTGCTCATGCCTGCGGTCTGGATGGCGGGCAGGATGCGCACCCGGATATCGCCGGGTGTGGCCCGCAGGCCGTGGCCCTCAAACAGGCCCCGCGCACCGGAGATGGCCACCGGCACCACGGGCACCCCCGTCTTGATGGCAATGCGGAAGGCACCGGCCTTGAACTCGCCCGCGCCGCCCTCTTCGCCCTTGTAGCGGGTGCCCTCAGGGAAGATGACGAAGCTCCGGCCGCTCTCCACGATGGCGGTGGCATCGTTCAGGGCCTTGACGGAAGCGCGGATGTCATCCCGCTTGACGAACACACAGCCCAGCAGCTTCATCCAGCGGTTGAGCAGGGGGATCTTTTCCAGCTCCTCCTTTGCCAGAATGCCGTGGGGCGCGTCCAGCGCGGTCAGCAGGATGGGGATATCATAGTAGCTGCGGTGGTTGCCCACGAACACGCAGGGCCCCGCCGGGATATTCTTCTGCCCTTCCACCGTCATCCGGGCCCCCGTAACACGCAGGATGCCCCGGCTCCAGCGGGGGATGTTGGCCTTGACGATCTGCTCCACCGTGTCCAGATCCCCGGCAGCCAGGGCACGCTCGGCCCGGCGCAGGGTGGCATAGTGCACGATCATATAGCCAAACAGATAAACGAATAACGCAATGGTGCGTAAAATGCTCAAATTCCTTTCCTCCTTCCGGCCAAAAAGGCCAGTATCATTGTAACATACTTTGGGACAAAATGGGAGAGAACACACTTTTTTTACAAATACGTGCTTTTTAGCTTGCAAAATCCACAAAATCCGGGTATATTTATAAGCAGAAAGGTAGCACAATGGCATTGCTGCCCATTACAAAAGAGAGGTATTCCGGAACAAATGGGTTTATTTCCTTCTTCTAAAGATTTCAAGGACGGGCCGGGCGTTGAAAAGGACACGCCCCGCAAAACGGGCGTAGGCCGCTTTTTTGAGCTGGTGGGCCGCGATATGAGCAGCATGTTCCTTGCAAACCTGCTCACCTGCATCGGCTTTCTGCCGGTGATCTGCCTGGTGTACATCGGCTTCCTGATGAACAACCTGACCGTGATGATCGTCAGCGCCATTGCGGGCGGCATCCTTGCAGGCCCCGCGCTGGCCGGCATGTACGACACGGTGCTGCGCGCCCTGCGTGACGAAGCCGGTTACTGGTGGACGACTTACCGCCGGGCCTTCCGGCAGAACTTCAAGGCCAGCATCCTGCCCGGCATCCTGTACTGCGTGGTCGTCACGGTGCAGATCTTCCTGGTCTATTTCTGCTTCAACATGCTGTACCACGGCACCAACGTGGGCGTTCCCATGTGGGTGGCCACGGTGCTGAACCTTGTGCTGTTCCACATGCTGTTTTCCTACATGTGGCCCCAGATCGTGCTGCTGGATCAGCCCCTGCGCCTGACGCTGAAAAACAGCCTGAACTGCATGATCGCGTTCCTGCCCCACGCGCTGGCCGCGGCGCTGGTCACCATCCTGTTCTGGGGCCTGGTGATCCTGTGCATGCCGCTGGGCCTGCTGCTGATGCTGGTGTTCGGCTTCTGGTTCCAGTGCGAGATCTGCTGCCAGATCGTCTACGGCGACCTGAACCGGGTGTTCCACATTGAGGAGAGCATCCAGAAGCTCCACGATGCCCAGCTGGAAAAGGAGCTGCGCGCCGAGCGCGGCGAGGACACCCCCGAAGAATAACACTGCGCCGTCCACAGCGCGCAAAGGAGAGAAGTGCGGATGGAACAACGGAACAATCTGGTGCTGCACGGCACCGAGACCTTCTCCCGGGGCGCACTGGACAATGTGGCGCTGGAAAGCGGCGCGGTGGTGCTGGATTCCTCCGCCGGCCGCTACCTGCCCTACGGCAGCTATACCACCCCGGAGTTCGCCATGCCGGCCTTCTGCAACCTGAATGTCAGCTGGAACGCCAGCGCCCCCCACAACACCATGGTCGAGGTGCGCTGCCGGGTCTATGCCGGGAACACCTGGACCGGCTGGCTCAGCTTTGGCAAGTGGGCACCGGATTACCCCCGCTGCAGCATCAAAGCCCAGAGCGAGGACGGGCTGGTGTTCCTGATGGGGGATACCGTCACCGTTGCCACACCGGGCGGCGGCACCGGCATCCAGCTGCAGGTGAACCTTTCCACCAACGATGACAAGGCAACCCCGGCTGTCCGGCTGCTGGCCGCCGCCGCACGCCCCCTTGCCTGGGAGAAGCACAACGGCCACCCGCTGAACCGGCGGCTCTACCTGCCGGAATATTGTCTGAGCGCCCACGACCCCAGCTTTGGCCGTGAGATGGACCTGCCCCTTGTGATGGCGGCCCTGATGAACCGCTACGGCGAGGATATCCTGCCTGAGGAAGTGGCCTACGCCATGGAGGACAAAGCCACCAGCTCCACCGGCAACGCCGCCTTTGCGGCTGCTGCGGCGGGCTGCTGCGGCTACCCCTGCTGGCAGGCCTGGATGGATCTGGCTGACCTGCGCGCCCAGATCCACGATGACTGCTCCATCGCAGTCCGGGTGGAGCGCCGCGTCCGGGGCCAGCGGGACCCCGTGGGGGTCTGGATGGGCCTGCGGGGCTTTGGGCACGATGATGCCGTTCTGGCGGATTTCGTGCTGCTGAACGACCCCACTGCCGACAGCGACGGTGCCGTGAACTGCACCATGGCGCTGTCGGATTTTATGCGATACTTCACGGGCCGGGCCATTGCCCTGCGGCCCAAGCAGCGGGAAGTGGCCGCCGACCTGCCCAACCGGGTGCGGTGCGACCTGACCCGCGCCGAGGATGGCAGCTATTTCTTTGAGCAGCGGGGCCAGCAGGACCCGCTGCCGGAGGATTTTTCCGGCTGGGCGGCCTACGCCGTCCACGATGGCGTGGCCCACGCCACCACTGCCCACCGCACCTTCCGCCGGATGGAGCGCACGCCCGAGGGCGGGCTGCTCTTCCCGCCCGAACAGCTGGCCGCAGGCGGCCGCTGCAGCGTGTACGCGGTGGACCAGACCGGGCGGATGCGGGTGGCGGAAGTCCGTCTCCCCGCGCCCCCCAAGCCCGCGGCAGAGCCTGCCGCACCCCAACAGGACCCAAGCACCGTGCAACCCGGCCTCTGAGCCGGCAGCGCAAAGCGCTTTTCGGGATAGAAACCACAACATAGGGAGGAACACATTATGGCAAAAACGATCATCACCATTGGACGTGAGTACTGCACCGGCGGCAACTACATCGCAGAGGATGTTGCAAACGCACTGGGCATCAAGCTCTACGACAAGGAGCTGATCACCATGGCCGCAAAGCACTCCGGCCTCTCGGAGGAAGCCGTAGCCGCCAGCGAAAAACGCCGCACCCACAGCCTGCTGTACAGCCTGTATACCATGGGCAACGAGCTCCCGCTGGGTGATCAGGTGTTCATCCTGCAGAGCCGCATCATCAAGCAGCTGGCCGAGGAAGGCCCCTGCGTCATTCTGGGCCGCTGCGGTGACTATGTGCTGCGGGAGCGCAAGGATGTGCTGCGCGTGTTCATCTACGCACCGGTGGAATGGCGGCGTGAGCTGGCCAAGACCGACCCGTTGGTCAAAGCACACGACGAGAAGGGCATCAAGGAAGAGATCGAAAAGACCGACCGCAACCGTGCTGCCTACTACAACTACTACACCCAGAACCGCTGGGGCGATGCCCACAACTATGATCTGGCCATCAACGCCGCCCTGGGCCGCGAGACCTGCGTCAAGATGATCCTGGACGCTGTCGCCGCCAAGGAAAAGACCATGGCTGAGTGATCCCCGCCGGGCCGGACGGCCCAAAAAACAATGCTGCTTCGTGGGTAGGGTGCTTTTGTGCTCTGCCCACGTTTTGGGCAACGGCATCGCCCTCCTGTTCAAGCATAAACCCTCGTCTATCATTCAACGTCAAAAGGAGAAATCGTGGAAAACAAACAGCTCAATCTTTCCGAACCCGAAAATATCATGGGCACCATGGATGTCAACCCGCTGCTGATCAAGCTCAGCATCCCGATGATGATCTCCATGCTGGTGCAGGCACTGTACAACGTGGTGGACTCGATCTTTGTCGCCCGTGTCAGTGAGAACGCTCTGACCGCCGTCTCTCTGGCCTTTTCGCTGCAGAACATGATGTTCGCCGTGGGCATCGGCACCGGCGTGGGTGTCAACGCCCTGCTCTCCAAGAGCCTGGGCGAAAAGAACCAGTCCCGCGCCAACAAGACCGCCGAGAACGGCCTGTTCCTGGCACTGTGCAGCTACCTGGTCTTTCTGGTGCTGGGCCTGACCGTTGTGCGCCCCTACTTCTACGCCCAGACCGCCGATGCCGACATCGCCGAGCAGGGCATCCGCTACCTGACCATCTGCTGCGTGCTCAGCCTGGGCATGTTCATGCAGGTGATGAACGAGAAACTGCTGGCCGCCACCAGCCGCACCACCCTGAGCATGATCAGCCAGCTGGTGGGTGCCATCGTCAACATCATCCTTGACCCCATCTTCATCTTTGGCTACTGCGGCGAGGCTCTGTCCGGCACCACCGGTGCAGCTTTGGCCACCGTCATCGGCCAGTTCTGCGGCGCAGGGGTCTCTTTCTACCTCAACCTCCGCAAGAACCCCGATATCCAGCTGGATTTCAAGGGCTTCCGCCCCAGCGCCGAAGCCATCAAGCGGATCTACGTTGTCGGCCTGCCCAGCATCGCCATGCAGTGCGTGGGCAGCGTGATGACCTTCCTGATGAACCAGATCCTGATGGCCTTTACCGCCACCGCCGTGGCCGTGTTCGGCGTTTACTTCAAGCTGCAGAGCTTCGTGTTTATGCCCATCTTTGGCATGAACAACGGCATGGTGCCCATCATCGGCTACAACTACGGTGCCCGCAAGCCCGACCGCGTCAAAAAGACCATCAAGTGCGCCATGTTCTATGCCGAGGCCATCATGCTGGTCGGCTTCCTGCTGTTCCAGTTCCTGCCCGACAAGCTGCTGGGCCTGTTCTCCGCCAGCGAGGCCATGCTGGCCATCGGCAAGCCTGCCCTGCGCATCATCTGCTTCCACTTCCTGCTGGCCGGCATGAGCATCATCCTGTCCTCCACCTTCCAGGCGCTGGGCAACGGCATGTTCAGCCTGATCATCTCGGTCTGCCGCCAGCTGGTGGTCCTGCTGCCCGCCGCCTGGCTGCTGAGTAAGACCGGCAACGTGAATATGGTGTGGTGGTCCTTCGTCATTGCAGAGCTGGTCAGCGTGACCCTGAGCTTTGTGTTCTTTGCCCGCCTGGACAAAAAGATCATCGAGCCCATGTACGACAACGCTGCCGCTGCACAGTAAACCGTTTCAGAACCCGTCCGGCACAAGAAAGGAACGTGACCTTTTATGGCAAAGAAGTTGAAATGGAATCTGATCCTGATGAGCGTGCTCTACCTGGGGCTGGGCATCTTCCTGCTCATGCGGCCCTCCACCGCCCTCAACGTGGTCTGCTACGCCCTGGGCGGCGTGGTGCTGGTGTGCGCCGCCGTTCAGCTGGTGCGCTACTTTGCCGTGGAGCGCGGCATCTTCCAGAGCCAGCTCACCCTCATCTCGGGCATCATCTGCCTGGGCCTGGGCGCGTTCCTGATCCTCCGCAGCGACATCGTGGTGCGCATCCTGCCCATCGTGTTCGGCCTGTTCGTCATCTTCGACAGCCTGGGCCGCATCCAGAACGCTCTGGACCTGCGCCGCTGTGAGTACCCCAGCTGGAAGGGCTTCCTGCTGCTGCCGGTGCTCAGCGTGGTGCTGGGCGTGGTGATGATCCTGAACCCCTTCGGCACCATGGAGACGCTGGTCATGGCCATTGGCATCATCCTCATCATCGAGGGTGCCATCAACCTGCTCAGTGCCCTGTACACCGTGCTGGCCATCCGCCGCTTTGCCAAGCTCCACCCCGAGACCCAGTCCATGCTGGAATCCCTGACCGGTCAGGATCTGAACGGCGACGGCGTGATCGCCCCCGACATCGCCCCTGCCGATGTGGAAGCCTCCGCCGTGGAGCTGGATCATGTGGATGAGAGCGCGGAAGTGGAGCAGGAAGACGATTAAACTCCCTCCGTCATCGCTGCGCGATGCCACCTCCCTCCATGAGGGAGGCTTTGGCCACCCCCATAAAGCTTCCCTCCGAGAAAAGGCTCCCTCTCCGAGGGAGCTGTCGCCGACAGGCGACTGAGGGAGTTTGTAACTAATAGTAAAGGATAAAACTAGAGATGGAAAAATACGATCTGATCATTGTGGGTGCCGGTCCGGCCGGCATCTTCACCGCTGTAGAGCTGCTGCGCCACGGCAGCAAGAAAAAGATCCTGCTGGTGGAAAAGGGCAAGCCGGTGGAAAAGCGCCATTGCCCCAAGGCCGAGCTGGGCCACTGCGTCAACTGCCGCCCCACCTGCGCCATCACCACCGGCTTCTCCGGTG
>ERZ824600.1657-NODE-1657-length-26336-cov-4.046383_pt1 | contig 26336 bp, 19 predicted proteins | sample MGYA00519933_ERZ824600 | MGnify/ENA primary metagenome ERZ824600 (study PRJEB31778, sample SAMEA3449178) | human gut metagenome | biome: human gut; feature: human-associated habitat; material: faeces | place: United Kingdom | collected 2010/2012 ... | reverse complement strand
ATTCAATACAGAGCCTTTTGAACACTTTTTGAACGGGGTTTAATCAAGCTCACAATTAATCATTTTTGAATATAGCATATCTGCTTCATTTTTTATGAAATTAATTATACCCGATATATTCGCTACTTCTTCTATTTCATTATAGTTACTGCAAAAATGATCTATTACAACCAACGAATGGTAAATTCTTTTGCTTTTAGCGTACAGAAATTGAAATTCTTTATCTTCTAAGTAATATTTTTTCATTATTCCCTCACAGCCTTTCTATATACCAGACAGAATTCCCAAAATGATTAAAATTCCACTGTAGTTGAAAATAAAAGTTGTATTCCATTGAATTATCATCTTTGAAGTTATAAGAATATTTATTTAGTTGTGTTCTTCGATAACTTTCAAAAGCTGTACTTATCTCTTTTACAAACTTTTTTCTAAATTCAGGATAAGTTATTTCTATGGTTTCCCTTGTTAATTTATTTTTCAAAATCATCAGTTTCCTCCAACTGTAAAATTTCATCAAGTTTGATATTGTAGCGTTTGCCTTGTTTATCAACACAAGTTGCATAATCTATTTCTGCATCGGCATACTTATTTTTCCAAGTTTTAATTAATAATCCTATTTCACCAGTCTTGTAGTTAAGAACCTTTGTTCCAAATGCTAAATCCATATTGTAAATCCTTTCTCTTTAACATCTATCGCTCTGAAAGGATTTAATATCAATAAATTGTGTCGAAAGAGAAACAATATTGGAAAAATGTATTATAATTAATTGTGTTATGACAGAATTAGTAAACGTAAGAGATAAATTTAAAGAAATTCTAGATAATACTTTTATAAGAAATTATGAAGATAAAGATGTTAAAGACAACAAAATAAAAGTATTTTCAGAAAGCGTCCAAAATTTAAAACCTGAAAAATTATATAGATACCGAAAATTTGATAGTAATTCAATAGATGCTCTATATAAAAACTTGATAACCACTTCTAAACCTTGTTATTTTAATGATCCCTTTGATAGTCTTATATATGTTAATACAGCAGTTATTTTAAATGAAATTAAAGATCCAAGATGTAGAAGAAATTTTTCAAAATGGTTAGAATTAAATCCAATAATTTTAAACAAATTATCTAAAACAAACAAGAAATTACTAAAAGCATTATTAAATGAACCTGCATATAACTATAAAAATAGTATTAGAATTGCAATGCCTAAAATTGAAGCTCAAATGAAATATGGAATTTTAGATGCAGTTAATTTCTTAAAAACTTATCCAAACATTGCCTGTTTTTCAGAAATACCTACATCTCCTACAATGTGGGCTCATTATGCTGATTCCCATAAAGGTTTTGTTCTTGAATATAATTTTCAAGACTATAATTCCCCTTGTACTTTTTGTTCTACAAAATGTAATAATGAACATTATGAATTGCTATTTCCGGTTATCTATTCAAATGAAAGATTTAATGCAAAGGATTTTATTTCTGCATATTGGGCTCAAAAGTATTTATGCAACTTCTCATCAGATATATTTATACCTAAAGATGATGAATTAGCAATTTATAAAATATTATTACATAAATCTGTAGACTGGGAGTATGAAAAGGAATGGAGAATTATATCCTTATGCAATAATATGCCTGCAATAATAAGAAAACCAACTGGAATATATTTAGGAGCAAATATGCCAGCTGGAAACAGAGAGTTTTTCAAGGATTTTGCCAATAAAAATAACATCCCTATATATGAAATGCATATAGAACATACTTCAAAAGAGTATATAATAAATTACAAATAGCATTTAAATAGAGTTTAAATCGAATTTTAAAGATATATTAATTAACTACCCTAATATTCATTTTTATTATATTATTTACATTATGGGAAAGTTAGAAATAGATAATTTTGTAAATAGAATTTTTGAAGATGATTGTTTAAATATACTTCCACAAATTCCAGATAAATCAGTTGACATGATTTTATGTGATTTGCCATATGGAACTACACAAAACAAGTGGGATAGTGTTATTCCATTAAATAAACTATGGTCAGAATATAATAGGATAATAAAAGATAATGGTGTTATTGCATTAACTTCTCAAGGTATATTTACAGCAAAGTTAATGTTAAGTAATGAACAATATTTTAAATATAAAATTATTTGGGAAAAATCTAAATCTACAAATTTCCTAAATGCCAAAAAACAACCTTTAAGAAAATATGAAGATATTTGTATCTTTTACAAAAATCAACCATCATATCATCCACAAATGATACAAGGTGAACCTTATGACAAAGGTGTACGAAAATCGCAATTAACTGGAAGTTATGGAGACTTTAATCCTGTACATGTAAAAAGTGATGGGATGCGCTATCCCACAGATATTATTTATTTTAAAACTGCAGAAAGTGAAGGAGAAGTTTTTCATCCTACACAAAAACCTGTTGCTTTAGGGCGATACTTAATTAAGACATATACTAATGAAGGAGATATAGTTCTTGACAATGCTTTTGGTAGTGGAAGTTTTTTAATCTCCGCAATATTAGAAAAAAGAAATTTTATAGGTATTGAACGAAATATTAATACTGAATTATTTAAACAGAAAAAGATTGATTATATTAGGCTTGCCCATGAACGTATTATTGCAGCTTATGATAGTATGGGTTTATATCCATACAGCTATTTTAAAAACAATGTAATAATGGATAATAAAAAGAATAAAGAATTTGCGTTATGTCAGTAGTTAATATAAATGAAAGAAGTTGGGGAATTGATTTGATTTCCTGCATTAATGAATTTATTGCGGACAAGGAGTTTGTAATAAAACGTGCTGGTGGGGAAAATAGTTTAAAATCTGCACATAATACAATGTTTCCCGATGTTCTGCTGTTTGGAGATTCGCAATCAGCCAAAATATTGTTAGGCTGGGAATTAAAAATGCCAGATACAGATATTAATGATGAAGAATTTATCAAAAATGCATTTACTAAGGCAAAATTATTAAAATTAAACAGTTTTCTCCTGTGGAATGTTAATTATGCTAAGCTTTATGTCATTGAAGATGAAAATTTAAAAATAGAAAAAGAATGGGAATTATCACAAGTATTAGAAACCAGAGCAGATGTGCAAAATAATAGAAAACTTTGGGTAGAACTATTAAAAAACATCGTAATAGATTTAAACGAATTTATTATAAATGGAACTGTTTGTACATCAAAGATATCAGACTCATTGACATCTGATGATATTATTAATTTTATTTTAAAAAATAAATATCTTCTAGTTGATAAATACTCTACTTGTATTATAGAAAATTCTCAATTCCAAGATGAGATTAATCTATGGTGGAAAACTATTGAACATGAATATCCAAAAGATAGTAACAAACTGGAAATATTAGCTGAAATAAATATTTTATCTTGGATAAATAAATTTATTTTTGCAAATTTGTTGAAACGCTATTTTAATCAAGCTAGAGTGATTGAAAATGTTGTCGAAGAAATAACTACAGCTGAAGCTCTTCAAATAATTAAAGAGATTTCACATAATTGTGATTTTTATAATGTTTTTAAAAATCAAATGGCAAATAACATTATGTCAGATTTAATTTGGAAAAACTTAAAAAACCTTAATGCTTTTTTGATTGATTCACATCTTCAAGATATTGATTTTGCTGCTTGGCATGAAATTTTTGAAAAACTGATATCAGCTAAACATAGAAAATTATATGGACAGTATACAACCCCTACAAATCTTGCACGCCTATTAGTTAACTTAACAATAGAAAATAAAAATTTAAGTGTTTTGGATCCTTGTTGTGGAACTGGGACTATTGCGAAAGAAGCACTTAAGTTAAAACAAGAATATAGTGTTGATAAAAACTCTATTCAAAATAAAATTTGGGCAAGTGATAAAATTGCATTTCCATTGCAGTTAGCAACAATTTCTTTATTCGATCCAAACGAAAAATCAGAAATTATCAATGTTTTTCAAGATGATGTTGCTAATTTAAGTATTGGAAAAGATATTTTATTTTTTGATCCAAATAATGGCAATGAAGTTCACAAATCTCTTCCTGTATTTGATTATATAGTTTCAAATTTGCCTTTTGTAAAAGGACAAGATATACCTGAATATAACGAGACAATAAGATTAATTAATAATTTTATTGGAAATAATATTGGCAATGATTATAAATTAGACCAAAGGGCAGATTTAGCTTATTACATACCGTTTAAATTGTGGTCATTGCTTAATGAAAATGGAAAACTAGGAATAATAATTTCTAATGCTTGGTTGGGAACAGAATCTGGAACAAAATTCAGACTTAGTTTAAGAAAATTTTTTAATATAGAAAATGTTGTAACATCTGGTAACGGCAGATGGTTTGACAATGCAAAAGTAATAACAAATATTCTTATACTTAGGAAAAAATCCTTAGCTGAAATAGAATCTGATATTTCTCAAGAGCAAATTTGTTTTACTACTTTAAAACAAAAAATAGATGAATTGGATTTAGATGAAAATATATCTTTTATAAGGAATAATAGTGCACGTGATAATGCAATTGTAAGAAAAGTTGTATATAATACAAATAATATTAAAGATTTGGAAAGCCTTGGAGTTCAATGGTCAGGTCTATTTACTGATTTAAGCTGGTTAGTTAATATTTCAAATAAAGTGATTGCTGCTAATGAATTATTTTCTATTAATCGTGGAGAAAGAAGAGGCTGGGATCCTTTATTCTATCCTTCAATTCCTAATAATATTGAAAATAAATTTTTAAAACCATTTTTAAAAACAATACGCTCTGTAGAAAGTTTAATTGCTGAACCTGATGGAGTGGCTTTTTGTTGTGATGAAAATATAGAAAATATAAAAAATAATTATCCAGGAGCTTATTCTTGGATTATGCGTTTTGAAAATGAACGAAATGGCACAGGCAGACTTTTGCCAGAAGTTTTGAGCTCTAATGCCTTACAATGGTATGAAATGAGTCCAACTTCAACAGCTGATTTAGTTACAAGTATAAATCCTGACGAAAGACTTTTTATTGCAAAATTTAATAATCCAACTTTTGTAAATCAAAGACTTATAAGATTTACAAAAAACAATGATGGTGTTGATATTGAAATAACACATGCTTTATTGAATAGTTTATTAGGAATATTTTTCATTGAAATGCTCGGATTTGGGCGTGGAGAAGGAGTATTAGACCTAAGTGCTTCAAAATTGCAAGACTCTTTAAAAATATTGAATTATAACTTACTAAATCAAACTCAAAAAGAATCTATTATTGAATCTTTTAAACCTCTGTTACGTAGAAATGTTAAGCCATTATTACAAGAAATAGAGTCAGAAGATCGGATTTTATTTGACAGAACAGTATTAAATGCTTTTAATATTTCTAATCAAGAAACAAATATAAAAACCTCTTTATTAAATTTATATAATATAAGAAAATCTGTTAGATAAAAATTACTTAATAAAAATCTCCGGATAATTTATTTTAACGGTTTCTAATATTTCTTTTAATTCAAAAGAAACCTTGTTCAAAATACCATTTTTTATATATATTGAATTTGTATCTATAATTATATATTGTTTATAGCTTGGTTTACTAAGAATAATGGCGTCTTCTCTTGAAAATCCATATTTCTGAAGCATAATTACCAATTTATTTGAGGTTCCATATTCAACATATTCATACCAGTCATTTATTGGTGATTGTTTATGATATCTTAGATAAGTTTCAGAAAATCTCAAAAAATACATGGAAAATTTATAATTGATTATATTATCAATATTTTTCATAATGTCATTTATTACAATATTTTTATGTTCAATTGAATTATTAAAATGAACTGGTTCACTATGTTGAGAATCTCGAATTAAGCATTTGTGTTCTAAATTATACAAAAGAGCTTTCCTAATGATTTCGTGCAATCCATTGCCTTGCATCCATTGTAATAGTATTACTGCATAAAAGTTTAACCGATTTCCTTTTCCTAAAGTTTCTTTTTCATAAACTGACCATTGAAATATATTGGATAGATTATTTAAAAATTCTAAACAACTAATATATTCAAAATTGGATGGGTAATTAATATTTGTATATTTTATTGCATTGAACAAAGAATCTTTTTGTTTAACAGAAATATTGATATCATTATCTTCCTGATTGTAATTTTTAAATATGTTTTTTATATCAATTATGTTCTGCGGGGATAATACCTTTGCATTTTCAAAATCTTTTATAATATAACTTTTATTATTTGTGCATATATCATGCAATAGCATATTTAAACATTTAACTGCATATTCATATGTCGCTTCAGTTAGTTTTTTATCTTTATATTTTTCGTTATCTTCTAATAAATTTGTTTTGCCCTTAAGAAGACATTCTACGATATATTTCTTTGTCTTTTTTGCTATCGCTTTATTTGGTAGTAATGTTTGATTGGGTAATCGTTGTAAAAGAACATCATTAAAATAGTTTTTAATTTTTTCATTTTCTATAACAACAAATACATTTCCAAACTCATTTAGCGAAACCCTTCCTGCCCGTCCTATCAAGTTAAATGCATCAATAACCGATAAATCAGAACGTCCTTTTTTATGATCAAATATAAAAAGATTATCAACAGGAACATTTACTCCTTCCAAGAGAGTACTTGTGCAAAAACAGTATTTGATATAACCTAATTTCAAAAGATTTTCTATTTTCACCCTAATATTAGATGGTAAAGCGCCTATATGATAAGCAATGCCGCATCTGACAAGAGATGCTAAGTAATAATCTTTATGTATTTTATTCTCAATATCTTTGGCAACTTTTTCTAATTCATTTTTTACTTTATCAGAGAAATTTAATTTATAGTTATTTTCTATAAATTCTTTTAGTTCTATAGCCTGACTTATAGCTTTTGCTGTAGAAGAAACATAAACTAAATTGCATTTCTCTTTTCCTAAATTCAGTAATACATCTATTCTATTAGAATAATTTATTTTAAGTGAATCACATTTTTGGAATTTATTTATAATTGAATTATAGATAGAAATATTTTTATTAACAATATCAACATATATTTTATTTTGAACAACAGGTGAAAATTTAAAAGAACATCCAGAAGATAAACTATCGCTAAAATAATTTGTAAGTTCTAAATATATATCTGGATTAGGAATAACAGGAGAAGAAAAGTATATTCGTACACTGCTATTTTCTTTTAGCATATCTAAAATTTTATAATATATTATGCTACGTTTGTCTTTACTCGAAATTTTATGTGCCTCATCAATAAATAAATATTGAAATCTAAGTTCTGGATGTTCAAGCATTGAATAATACAATCTCTCTGGTGTTAAAATCGCAATAAAATTTTCATTATTTTGGACAGATGCTAACGTTGTTATTATTCTATGCTTTCCAGTACCAATAAAATTTTTAAATTCTTTAATCATTTTATTTGCTATTTCAGAAATTAAAGCACGAGTTGGTACTAATATTACAAAATTATTTTGTGTATTGTTTTTCAATTTATTTAGTATAAATTTAGTTATTACAAATGTTTTTCCCATAGATGTTGGAGCTGAAAAACTATAATATTGATTTTTTTCAAGTGCTTCAAATACTGACATTTGTGGATCAAAAAAGGATTTGTTGGAATCTGGAATATTATTCTGAATTTTATGTGTGCTATATACCAAGTTTGCTAAAAAACTGTAATCTATATTAGCTAATAAGTTTCTTTCTTTTAATAAATCAATTGAAGCAAAGTTTGAAACATTTTTATAAACATTTTCTTTAAATATTTTTATGGGAATTTCTTTTGGATAAATCAGCGAAAGAATAATTACAATTTGCTGTGCAATATTTTGATGTTCTTCTTTTTTAGATAAAGACAATATATCGGCATATCTTAGAAGTTTATTATATTTTGGTGTATATTCATCCGAAAATTTATTTAATAATGTGGCTATATAGTTTGCAAGTAATTCACCAAATAATTCTTGAAAACTTTGCTCTTGGAAAATATCTTCGAATAAGAATTCAGAAAATTGTTTAGCCATTTCTTATATCTCTCCAAGTAAATACGGATTCTTTTTCAGTCAATTGTTTTATAATAATTTTTCTATCCCTTTGCGCGTTGTGAAATGGTAAAAAATAGAAATTAAACTGGTAATTTCTAATATTATATTTTTTTATCTCATTTATTATTTTTTCTTTGTATCCTAGAACTTGTTTTAGGTTTGCTTGTTTCACATTCTCTTTATATAGATCGTTACTATCATTCGAGCCATCATAATCTATGTTATATCCAATAAAAATACCGAAAATTGTTTCTTTTTCTTCTTCCCCATCTCCCAACAAGTATTGTTTTAGGATTAAAGCCTCTTCATCCTCAACCAGTTGATTCATAATATGTGTATCAAGAAGTCTTAAATCCTGTGCGTTATTTGTAATATAAGTATTAATAGATATAAATGCTTCTCCGATTGCATTATCCAATTCATTTTTAATTTTTGCTTCACCAATTACTAATTGCAATATTTTTTTATCATTTTTGTCTTTTCTAAACTTGAAATGAATTCCATCAGCACCTTTTATATATTCATTAGTAGAAGTTTTTAATTCAATTTTGCTAAATAATTTTGGAGCTTTTAAGTCTTGTTCTAAAAACAGATATAATAATATTTCTCCTAATTCTCCTCCAGCCCCAGAATCTTTATCAGAATTGACTTCTCTTAAATGATCTATTGCTTCAAGAATTAATCGTTTAGCTTTTTTTATATCATTTTGAACTTCTAGATTTTTTCTACGATTAAAAACATACTGACAAATATTATCTAAAACATAATCATATAACTTATCATATGAAAAAAGTTTGTCATGAATTTTCAGGATATAAAGATTCAACTTATTTTTCTGTCCACCAACAGAAAATTCGTCTGTAGTTAATTTTTCAAAGATATTAAATCCATTAGCATCAGAAGTATTTTCAAAATTAACTCCCATCAACATATCCTTAATTGTGAATTGTATAATATAATTTAACTTAAAAATAATGATTATTCAACGATTAAAGAGATTTTTTATTTTTCTCAAACTCCCCTGTCACTTTTTCTCAAACTTGGTGTCACCTTACATCACCCCATAAACTTTCCTAAAATAAAAAAGACGATAACAGATGTCATCGTCTTTTTTATGGTGGAGGATAGGAGATTCGAACTCCTGACCCCCTGCGTGCAAAGCAGGTGCTCTACCAGCTGAGCTAATCCCCCATTCTTGGGTTCGATTGAGTTTTTCAACTCTCACAATATTTATTATACATGCTGATTTTTTTTTGTAAAGGGGTTTATAAAAAATTTTACTTTATGGAATATTGTATATTGTGGGAGAATATATTTTTAATTGTTTTTATACTAAAATACAAAAAATAATTAAATGAAAGGAATTTTTTATGAATAAAATTGAAATTTATACATCTGAAACTTGTCCATATTGTATTAAGGCAAAAAAATTATTGCAAATGCTAAAACTTGATTATCAGGAACAAAATGTTGATGATGATTTTGAGCGAATGTGTGATGAATTAGCGGCACGATTTAACAGGCAAATTAATACCGTCCCTCAGATTATAATAAATGATAATTATGTCGGTGGATATTCTGATCTAGAAGCTGCTTATAAGTCTGGCGATTTACAAAAATATTTAGTTTAAAACATTAAACTGTTTTAGGTTTAATATTTGTTGAAATTATAAACTAAAACACCTCAGGAGTATTCCTGAGGTGTTTTTACAATAGTTTATGTATTCCTATTTACTTTCAACAACAGCTTGAGCTGCCGCAAGTCTTGCTTGAGGAATTCTGAATGGTGAGCAAGATACATAATTCAAACCAATTTTGTGGCAGAATTTAACTGAATCAGGATCACCGCCGTGTTCACCGCAAACACCGCCAACTAGTGATGGATTTACAGCTTTACCTTTTGTCATTGACATTTCTACCAATTGACCAACACCTTTTGTATCTAACGTTGCAAACGGGTTAGATGGTAAGATTTTTTGTTCTACGTAACGATTTAAGAATTTACCTTCAGCATCGTCTCTAGAGTAACCAAATGTCATTTGAGTTAAGTCATTTGTACCAAATGAGAAGAATTCTGCATGTTCTGCAATTTCGTCTGCTGTTAGTGCTGCACGAGGAATTTCAATCATTGTACCAAATTTATAGTTAACTTCAATTCCTTTTTCAGCCATAACGTCTTTTGCTACACGAACTAAAATTTCTTCTGCAGTTTTTAATTCATTAACATGACCGATTAGAGGAATCATTACCCAAGGTTGTACATTAATTCCTTCTTTTTTAACGTCACAAGCAGCTTCAAATATTGCTCTTACTTGCATTTCGTTAATTTCAGGATATGTTAAACCTAAACGGCAACCACGAAGACCCATCATTGGGTTAGATTCTGATAATCCCTCTACAATGTGAAGTAATTCTTCTTTTTCTTTATAATCTTTGCCTTGAGCTTTTAGTGTCGCAACTTCAGCAATCAAATCTTCTTTAGATGGTAAGAATTCATGAAGAGGTGGGTCTAAAAGCCTAACTGTCATTGGTTTTTCGCCAATAGCTTTGAACATTGCATAGAAATCTGAATATTGCATTGGTAGAAGTTTATCTAAGGCTTCTTTTCTAGCTTCCGGAGTTCCTGCTATAATCATTTTTTGAACCCAAGGAAGTCTATCCGGATCCATGAACATGTGTTCTGTACGGCATAGACCAACACCTTCAGCGCCAAACTTCAATGCATTTTCGATATCTTTTGGAGTATCAGCGTTAGCTTCTACTTTCATAGTTTTAATTTCGTCAACCCATGTAAAGAATTTGTTCCAGTTTTCATCAATTCTGGCTTCAACAAGTTTTACAGCACCTTCCATAACGATACCTTTACCACCGTCAAGAGAAATAACATCATCTTTGTGGTAAACAGTTCCGTCGCAACCTGTTAATGTTTCGTTAGCTAAGTCAATTTTCATATCTTCGCAACCAGAAACACAAGGTTTACCCATACCTTTAGCAACAACTGCTGCGTGAGAAGTTGCACCACCTCTTAGTGTTAATACACCTTGAGATACTGCCATACCGTGAATATCATCAGGACAAGTTTCTACACGAACTAAGATAACTTTTTCACCTGCTTCACCGCGTTGCGCTGCTTCTTCTGTATCGAATACAATTTTACCAACAGCTGCACCTGGAGATGCGTTTACACCTTGAGCAATTTTGTGTGCTTCTTCCATTGCTTTAGAGTCAAAACAAGGAAGTAAAATTTGGTTAACTGAATATGGGTCAACTAATTGAATTGCTCTTTCTTTTGTTATGATACCTTCTTCGCACATATCAACAGCAATTTTTACAGCAGCAGCTGCAGTTCTTTTACCGTTACGAGTTTGAAGAATGTATAACTTACCTTTTTCAATTGTGAATTCCATATCTTGAACATCTTTGTAACCTAATTCAAGTTTTTTAGCGATGTCGACATATTGTTTGTATAATTCAGGCATTTCAGTTTCAAGTTCTGCGATTGGTTTTGGTGTTCTGATACCTGCTACAACGTCTTCACCTTGAGCATTTGTCAAATATTCACCGTAGAATTTGTTTTCACCTGTTGCAGGGTTACGAGTGAATGAAACGCCTGTTGCACAATCATCACCCATGTTTCCGAATACCATTGTTTGAACGTTTACAGCTGTACCGAAATTATGGTCGATTTTGTTCATGTTTCTGTAAGCTACTGCACGAGGAATGTTCCAAGATCTGAATACTGCTTCTACAGCTTCTTGTAATTGAACATATGGATCTTGTGGAAATTCTTTTCCTGTAACTTCTTTAATTACATTTTTGTAGATTGGAATTAAAGATTTCCAGCCTTCTGCAGAAATTTCTGTATCAGCTTTAACGCCTTCTCTTTCTTTAACTTTTTCAACTTCTGATTCAAAGTATTTTTGTCTGTCCATTTCCCAAGCTACAGAACCAAACATTGTTAAAAATCTTCTGTATGAATCATAGCAGAATCTCGGATTGTTAGTTAATTTTACCATAGCTTCTACTGTTTCATCGTTCAAGCCTAGGTTCAAAATAGTTTCCATCATACCAGGCATAGATACTCTTGCACCTGATCTTACTGATACTAATAATGGATTTGTTTTATCCCCAAATTTTTTACCTGTTTGTTCTTCAACAGTTTTTAGAGCTGATTTAATTTCATCCATTAAACCGTTAGGCATTTTGTTGCCGTTATTAATATAATCCATACAAGTTTCGGTTGTGATTGTCAATCCTGGTGGAACAGGCAAACCTAAGTTTGTCATTTCTGCCAAGTTGGCACCTTTTCCTCCAAGAAGATTACGCATATCAGCATTACCTTCTTTGAAAAGCCATACTCGTTTTTCTGTCATAATTTTTCTCCTTTTAATAAAAAAATATCTCTCTAGATAATTGTTATTTCGATTTTATCATGAACATGCTGATGTTAAAAATCATCATGTCAAATTCTTTATAGATGTTAACATCCTATGTGTGTTAATTTTATACAAAATAGATATCAGGATTTTCTTTGAATATGTCCATGTATTTTCTGATATTCAGATTCATATATTCGTTGTTGTTTTGAGAATAATATTTGTCCATTTGTACAATATTACTAAAACCTAACCTTCTGGATACTCTGTTTACATAATATAATTGAGCTTTTCGTTTTTCTATTGAGATATCCTCAAAGTTTTGTCCGCATTTTTGCAGGAGTTCTTTTTCTCCCAATTCAGATAATTTGTTTGATAAAAATTCCAATTTTGAGATTAGAGTTTTAAATACTTTTTCGTTATTTTTGCCTGTGGATTTTTCTACTTCATTCATTAAACGTAACCTGTCAATCATAATTCCGATATCTTTTATATTTGCATCAGGCGGTATCATGTAGAATAAATCTTTTAATTTCTCTGTTGATATGTTTGCAAAGTTATGTTTTTTCAAAAATTCCCAGAATACATTTTGAGAGAAGACTGTGTCTAAGTTTTCGGGTAAAGCTTTTGGAGTCAAATCTTCAGCTGATAATTGTTTATAGTTATCTAAAGTTTTGGGTTGCGCGTAAGTTGGTTGGAATGTGTCAGGCAGTTTTAGGAGTTCTCTGATTTTTCCAAATGTAGTTTCAATAATCATATTTTTTGATTCAGAAATTTGTTCTCTTGATTCTATAATTGCTTTTGCCATTTTTTTAGCTTGGGCTTTAATAATGTTTTGAATTTTGTTAGTCTGGTAATTGCTCATTTCAGAGGCGGCTGTACTTGCCAGTGCTACTAATTGGGTTTCCGCATTTTCTACTATGTCTGCATGTTTTTCGTTTTTAAAAGTTGGAAGGTGTGTTAAATCCTTGCATATTAATGTATGTTGATTCTTTTTATGGTTTAGTTCCGGGGTGATGTTTCTTGTTATTTTATCTAAATCTCCCATAAATTTGTCAAAATCAGAGGCACCTGGTTTTAGAGAGTGGGAGTGAATCGTTTTTATTGTTTCGAATGCAAAATTCTGAGCATTAATAGTTGAAATTGCATCAATGCTATTTGTAATTTTATTCATATGTGATGAAATATTTAATTGATTATTTTTTTGGTAGGTTTCAATTAAATTAGGGGTATTTCTAAATGAAGAATCTATCAATTTTTTTGCAAATATTGAGAAATCTTTTATATTTTTTTCAATTTGAAACATTCTATTTTCTACAAGGTTTTTAAAAAATTTGACCGCATTAGGCTTTCTAAGTCCGTAATATATTAATATCCCTCCGCATGAAATCAGCCCGAGAGGAAGTAATTTTTTTGTATCGTTGTTTGTTTTGGAAATAATTTTTTTCGAAAGAATATTTTCTTTTACAGGATAAATATTTTCATTATGATTATTCTGTAATACTATATTTTTAGTTGAAATTTTTTCAGTAATCAAATTCACCATAAAAAGACCATTCTTAATAAACATGTATATTAATGCACAAGATAAAAATTTTTGCTACAAAGAGAGGTAAAATATAATAATTTTACCTCTCTTTATTAAGAATATTTTACATTTGTTTACACATCTGGAAGAGTGCCTTTTACATCTGCCACTTCTTCGCTTTCCAGGTTAAATATGCTATGAAGAGCTTTTACTGCATTTTGAGCGTCTGCTTTATCAATCAAACAGCTGATTTTAATTTCACTGGTTGAAATCATACGGATATTGATACCATTATCAGCCAGAGTTTGGAACATTGTAGAAGCTATACCAGGTCTGTCAATCATACCAGCACCGATAATAGAAACTTTTGCAATATTATCATCGTATTTTACATCGCCAGCGTTTAGCTTTTCTTTAACATTTTTTAGAACTTCCATTGCCTTTGGTAAATCTTCACTATTAATAGTAAAGGCGATATCGTTTGTATTTGAAGCTTTGCGGGCGTATGACTGGATAATCATGTCAACAGAAACATTTTCTTTAGCAAGACTGCCAAATAAAGTTGCGGCTTCGCCCGGTGTATCTGGAATATCGCATACTACAATTCTAACCTGTGACAAATCTGCAGCTACCCCTGCAACCGGTTTATTAATTTCCATTTTTTCAACTCCTACAATTAATGTGCCCATGTTATCAAGTTTAAAACTGCTGCGAACTCTTAAAGGTACAGCGTATTGTTTTGCAGTTTCAACACTTCTCGGATGAAGAACATTAGCTCCGGCATGAGCTAGTTCCAGCATTTCTTCGTATGAAATTATATCTAATCTTGAAGCTTTAGGTACAACTCTCGGGTCTGTTGTGTAAACCCCTTCAACGTCGGTATAAATGTCGCATCTTTCAGCATTCAAGGCTGCTGCTAATGCTACGGCTGAAGTATCAGAACCACCGCGTCCAAGAGTGGTGATTTCACCATCTTCTGTTACTCCCTGAAATCCTGCTACAACAATGATATTACCTTCATCTAATTTTTTTCTTAATTTTTCGGTTTTGATGTCTATGATTCTGGCTTTTGAGTGTACATTTTCTGTTAAAATCCCAATTTGCATAGCATTAAAACTTACTGCTTTATGCCCTTGAGCTTGAATTGCCATTGTTAAAAGTGCTATTGAAACACATTCTCCTGTAGAGAGCAGCATATCCATTTCTCTGGCTGACGGGTTTGAGTTTAAATCTCTTGCCATTTTAACAAGATGATCTGTCGTGTGTCCCATAGCTGAAACTACAACTACCACATCGTTCCCATTATTTTTTTCTCTAATTACTGTTTTGGCTACGTTTTTTATTTTATCTGTATCTGCAACTGAGGTACCGCCAAATTTTTGTACAATTACTTTTTTCAATTTATTTATTTCCCTGTATATCTTTTAAAATATTTTCCAGTTCTTGTTTTAAATCTTCGTATAAGAATGTTCCAAGATTTTGAGCTTTTTCTCCAACTGAAATTGCTTCTTTTATATTATATTCACAAACGTTTTTTATGACAAGAGTGTATTGCGTTAAAAATAATAAATTTAATATTTCTACATTATCCGGTTCTAATTTTTCAGCTCTGCGGAGTTTTCTTTGGGCGTCGGAATGGTCAGAAACTTCTATGAGCCACTTTGCGTATTCGATGAATCCCTGTACATAATCAGGATTGTCTCTGGTGAATTTTTCAAAATAGTCTCTAATCTGATAGTTGTCGTTGAGTTCTTTATATGCTTGAACCAGATTGTAATAATTGTAACTTTGTTTCGGGTCTGTTCTTAAGGCTTTTTTGAACATATCAATGGCATCTTCATATTTATGCTCGCTTAATTTTTGTAATCCGATAGCTTCTTGAATGTATACATTATTGCTATGTTCTATTTTTAAACTGTCGAGGAGCGAAAAATTATTTTCATAAGCATTTATCAGGGCAAGACCTATTTTTGCATTTGTGTTTGAATTATCTTTATCAAAAGCAAGTGTAAATTCTTCTTTTGCTTTGTCAAATTCAAATAATCTGACATAGGCTTTACCACATTCAAAACGCAAAGTTGAACAGTCTAAATCATGATTTAGGGCAGATTCAAATATTTTTTCTGTTTTTTCTTTATTTTTTTGAATTGAATATATTTCACCAAGAATAAAATATGCTGGGAGCATTTGTTTGTTGATTTCAATTGCTTTATGTGCATATCTGATAGCCGCGTCATAATCTGATTTTAGGAGTTTTAGTTTTGCATATTCATAAGTACTGCTCTCATTTGGTGCGACTTTTGCCAAAAATTGAAGCTTCATTTCGGCAGATTCATAGTCTTGAAGTCGAATTTCCATTATTGCAGAGAGTAAAATTGCTGTAAAATTGTACTTGCTGATTTTTGATGCAGTTAAAAATTTGTCACGTGCAAGGGCATATTTTTTTTGTTTCATGAGTGTCATTCCCCAGCCTGTTTGCACGTCAGTATTAAGCGGGGTAATTTTGTCTGCTTGTTCAAATGAAGTGATTGCATCTTCATACATTTGAGAATTTAATTGGCTCATACCCAGTCTTAGCCAGATTTCTTTGTCATGTGGATTTAATTTTGCAGATTTTTTATAATTTTCAACAGCATTTTTAAATTCTGTTTTATATTCTGCAATTTTGCCTAAGTATTTATATGCGCCGGCATCGTTTTGAGAAATATCCAGAGCTTTTTTTAACAAAGCTTCAGCTTCATCATATTTTTTGTCTTCAATAAGTTTTTTGGCTCTGTTGACTGCGGCGACTGTTGGTAAGGATTGAATTATTGAATCAGTATTATATTTATCAACAGAAAAATTCAAATCTTTTATGTCATTACATATATTTTTTATCCAGCTAAACAATCTGCTACCTCTCTAAATGCACCTTCTCCTGCTTTGTTTTGAGTAATTTGAATATTTGATACTTTTTTTACTTTTGACACTGCATGCGGAACTGTTATTTTGTATTTTGCAAACTCTAAACATTCTAAATCATTGATATCGTCGCCTATGTATACAAATTCGTTTTCTGTCAGGTTATATTTTTTTACAATATTTTTTAGAACATCTATTTTTATTCTGATATTCTGGTGAATTTCTGATATGTCGAATTTTTTAGCAAGAAGTTCTATTGCGGAATTTTTTTCGCCTGAAATGATTGCTATATCAAATCCGTTTTTTTTCAAAATAGAAAAACCCATTACGTCTTTAAAATTAAGTTTTCTGGATGTTGTAAAATCTTCATTGATATAAACGCAGTTATCAGTAACAACTCCATCAAAATCTGTGATAACCATTTTTATTGTATTTGGTAAAATTATTTCTGACATTTTGTCTTTTATTTCCTAACGTCTTAACAAACTCCATACTATTTGCTATAATTATAACATAAAGTGGCAAAAGTTTAGATACAGAGAGTAGAAAAAGTTATAAATGTTTTCATATTTTTATATAATTAATATTTGCGTAATCATAGTATTTATATGCTTGTTTTTTATCACAAGAAAGACAAATAAACGCTGGTCAAAAATTAATGACTATTTAGGTAAAGTTACTACAACAGTTGATTCTATACGTTACGGGAATTTGTCAACAAAGATTGAAAAAGTTGAGCATCCGACATATCAAAATGTTACGGATAGTATTAACCGTATGGTAGAAACTCTTAATGACAGAGAAAAGATGATTATTGAGTATCAGGCAGAATTGATGAGACAAAATAAGCTTTTGGAATCTGTTATTAATTCTTTATCTGACGGGATTCTGATTATTAATGAAAAGTTTGATATTCTCAGAGCTACTCCAAAAATTTTAAAGTGGTTTGGGATTAAAGGGAAAGATATTATAGGCAAAAATGTTTTTGAATTTATTCAACTGACTGAAGATGATATTTCTCACATTGATCAGTTAAATAATGTTGAAGCATTTATCAAACATACGCCAACAAATAATTTTATTATTAATTCGCAGCCGCTGTCTTCTCTTGAAAAGAAAAGATATGTATTAATCATTAAAGATATTACAACAGAGAAAGAAATAGAAACACTTAAAGAAGATTTTGTTGCAACACTTACTCATGATTTAAAAGTTCCTATTGTTGCTGCAGCAAATATGATAGATTTATTCTTGGCTCATAAATTTGGGGATATTTCTGATAAGCAGGAGTTTGCTCTAAATAGTATGAGGGCGTCTAATAAAGAGCTGTTAGATTTGGTGCAGATATTGTTGGAAACTTATAAAATTCATGAAAAAGGTATATCTTTGTATAAGGAAAATATAGATTTGAGTTCATTTGTATCTGGAATTGTTGAAGAAATGCAGGGGATTGCAAATGGGGTAAAACTTCAAATAAAATTTATCCCTTATAAAAGTGATTTCATGATTAATGCTGATCCTATGCAGCTTCAAAGGGTTATAAAGAATCTTATATCCAATGCGATTGATCATAGCAATACTAAAGATTCTATCGAAGTGCAAATTGGACAAAGTCAAAATTTTGCTACAATTTCGGTTGTAGATTTCGGGCAGGGAATAGCAAAGGATGAGATAAAAATGATTTTTAATAAATATTATTCTGCAGCTAAAAAACTCCGGAAAGTAGGAACCGGTCTTGGTTTATATTTATCCCAGCAGATAGCTCAAGCTCATGGCGGAGAGATTACAGTTACCAGCGAAGAAAATGTTCGTACAGAATTTTGTGTAAAAATTCCTTTAGGTTGATTATCTTAAGAAATTTTTCGACTAACATCTCAGTATTATTAAGGAGGGGTCTGAAATAATTATTAGGGCTCTCTTTTTGTTCAATACGAGACAAAGAAAAAGAGCCTATAATGAGGCTCTCGGAATTAAGAATAGCTGGAAGTATGAAAAAGATTTTTAATTTATATGCACATTAAACTAAATAAGTGTTCTTTATACAATTCTACTATTGGTTAATGTGTTATTACCCATTTGGGGAATTTTTTAGGTTTTATTAATGTATTTGTTATTTACACGACATATCGGTATCGGGTTGGTAAATATTTTATGTATATATATCAAAAATAATATTATGGTGTTATAATCATTTTATGAGCGAGAATCAAAAAATGAGTTTTACTACTCAGAACCGTTTAATTATTTTTGGATTGGTTTTAAGTACTTTGCTGATTATGGCTATTGCAATATTTGCAATAGTTAATATTCAAAAGAATCTAAATGAAAGTTATCAAAACTTTGGTCAGGTTATTTCTAAAATTCTGGCTATTGAAAGTGTTGAAATAACTAAAGATGCTTCTAAAAAAGAAACCTTTGAAATATTGAAATCTCATTCTGATTCTATTTTAAAATCTCATCAGGATATTGTTTCTATTGAATTCAGGGATTCCGACGGGGAATTAATTTATAAAACAAAAAATAATGCAAGAGAAAGTTCTAAACGTCCGAATATTTCTGTATCTTCACCTATGGTGAATGTTTTGGACAAAACTAATTTAGGTTCGGTAACGGTTGGATTGTCAGGCTCAATTGTTGGCAAAGTTTCTTCTACAACCAGAGCTTCAATTCTATTTGTATTTGTTATCGTGTGGTTGGTTTTTGCTTTTGTTGTTTTGATAAACACATATTTGATAACCCGAGAATTAAGGATTTTGCATGACGGGGTTCAAAAGATTTCATCCGGTGAATTTGGATATAAAATTGAAGCAAAGGAAGTTAGTGAAGAAGTTCAACAATTATTTGATTCATTCAATGATATGTCTGCAAGATTAAATATTTATGAAGAACAAAATATAGAACAATTGACTCTTGAACGAAATAAATTGGAAGCAGTGCTGATGAGCATTGCAAACGGGGTTGTCGTTTGTGATAATAATGATACTGTCGTTCTTATAAACAACCATGCAAAAGAACTTTTGGAACTTGAGGATGACCAGCTGTTAAATTCAAATATTCAACAGTATGTTGATACAGAAGGGGATTATTGTTTTCAGGAAAAGATTGAAGAGTACAAAAAACTTTCTCTGGAAGAAAAATCATCAAAACCTATTACTTTTAATATAACGATTGACGGCCGAATTTTAAAGTCGATAATCTCGCCAATGTTTACTAAAAACCACGATTATGTCGGTTATATCATTGTTTTAATTGATGTCACCCGTGAAATTGAAATGGATCAGATGAAATCTCAATTTATCTCAAATGTTTCTCATGAATTAAGAACTCCGGTTACTGTTTTGAGAAGTTATATTGATACATTGTACAATTACGGTGACGAATTTGATGAAAAAACAAAGAAAGAATTTGTTGAAACTTTAAATACAGAAATTATAAGACTTAATAGTATGGTTAATGATATTTTGGATTTTTCGAGACTTGATTCGAATGCAAAAATCGAAAAAGATGAAAATGATATCTCGCAGTTGGTTGATGCTTGTGTTTCTCAGGTTCAGGTTTTGTTAAAGGAACACAATCTGAAAATTGAAGTAGAAAAAGATAACGATATTCCGCTATTAATGTTTAATTATAATAGTATTGCAAGGGCATTAACTAATTATTTGTCAAATGCTATTAAGTATGCCCCTCAAGATTCAACAATAAAAGTAAAATTGTATAAAGAACTTGAAAATAATCAAGTGATTGTAACTGTACGTGATGAAGGGATTGGAATTGCGCCGGAATTCCAAAAGAAAGTTTTCGAAAGATTTTACCGGGTAGAAAATAAAACCCACAGTGTTAAAGGTACAGGATTAGGTTTGCATCTTGTTAAAACTACAATTGAAAAACATCACTTCGGGCATGTGTTTGTAAATTCACAACCGGGTCATGGTTCAACGTTTGGATTTACCCTGCCGATTGATTTATCTTTGGTTGGTGAATTGGCAGATGATAATTTAGTATAGGTGATTTATGCTATTTCTTCTTTGATAAAGATTGGCGTAAATGATTGATATTTAAATTAGATTGGCGCGTCAGCAAAAGAATTCTCGTAATGCCATTCTGGCTGAGAATCGTCATTCCGAACTTGTTTCGGAATCTTTTAGTTTGATTTAGATCCTGAAACCAGTTCATGGTGACAATACCACACTTTAGCTATAACTGGTGGCAAATCTACCCTTACATAGTACCCTTCTATATGGCGGGTTGAGCGCTAATCAAACAATGCGTTAATTTTATCTGTAATATCCTGCGGATCAATTTCGTTAGTAATTTTATTTACATCCTGTGCGATTTGATATAATTTTGCCGCTTCGATTTTATCACCTGTGATTGCAATAGAACGTGCAAGGTTGAAGTGTGCAAGTGCATAATTTGGATTATATTCTACGGCTTTTTTAAACATGTCTGTTGCTTGTTTGACTTTACCCAAATCATCCAGATAAATAACTCCAAGATTGTTGTATGCAATCGCGTAAGTTTTATCAAATTCTATAGCGTATTCGTATTCTCTGATTGCTTCATCAGTGTCGCCTTTTCCCCAGTATAAAAATCCTAAGTTACAGTGAATTTTTGCGTTTTTAGGGTCAAGGTCAAGAGCGTTTCTGTATACAGCTAAAGCGTTGTCATAATCTTCTTTATCGTAAAAGGCACTACCTAAATTTACATAAATATCGATATCTTCAGGTGTTAAAAGGTATGCACTTTGGTATGATGTGATTGCTGCGTCTAAATCCTGTTTGGCTTCCTGAAATACAAAACCAAGAGTCTGATTGACAACACTTGTCCATTCTTTGCTTGGATTTAATGTAACTGCTGTTTGGAAGTGAGATACAGCAGCGTCAATATCGCCTTTAACATAAAGAATATTTGCTAAATTGGAATGAAATTCCGGCATGTTTGGCATAATCTGAATAAGTTTATTGTAAACTTCTATAGCATTGTCATAATCGCCGATATCTTCGTATGCTTTGCAAAGATGGCGGTATGCAGGGATATTCAAACTATCAAGCCAAATGGCCATTTTGTATTCTGTAATTGCGTTTTCAAACTGTCCGAGAGAAGAATAAATATCGCCTAAAAGACAGTATAAAGGTACAAATCCAGGAGCTTTATCCACGGCATCAATATAAACATCTAAAGCATTATCAATGCCTTTTGATTGTATTTTCATATATCCTTTCATTAGAATAGGTAAAAACTTTGCATAAGAAAGAGTTTCTTTTACTTTTTTTAATGCTTCTTTATCAAAAGGTAATGTTAATACAGACATTAAATATTCATAAGATGACTTAATTTTATTTTTAAAAACTCTGAATGAGGAAACTTTGTATAAATTATGCAATAAAAAATGAGCGCAGGAACTTGATAAAGGGTTGCATTGTATTGCTTTTTTTACATTTATTTCCGCATCTAAGAATCTGGCTTTTTTTGTATAGGTTTCGGCAAGCATGTAGTATGCTTGAGAGTATTTAGGGTTTTTCTTAACAGCAGTTTCAAAATAGTTAACTGCTTTGTCTAAATCTCCCTTGTAAAATTGAGCTTTACCTATTTTGTAATAGATTTCATAAGAATCAATATAGGACTCAAGAGCAATTTGATATTCTGTGATGGCTTCATCGATATACTGGCATGATGAATAAATATCTAAATGCCACGCCAGATACAAGTCCCCTAATCTTAAGTGGAGTTCAGGATTTGTCGGGTCTTTTTGCAAGCCTATCTGGCATAATTCAATTGCAGATTTAACATTTCCTGTTTTAATCTCTTTTTTTATCTTCTTATCCAGTGTTTTTGTATCATTTTTTGTATTCATAAAATAGCTCTTTACCAACTATTGTAATTAATTTTATATAAAAAAGCAAGTAATTTAATATAATTTCGTGTATAATAAAATTTATTAAAGAGAGGATTTTCATATGACAGACAACAGAATATATTTTGTGGATGTAACAAACAGAGATGGGGTGCAGACATCACGCTTAGGACTAGCAAAATTAGAGAAAACAATTATAAATCTTATGCTCGATGATATGGGGATAACGCAATCTGAATTCGGATTCCCGACAACACAGCACGAAATAAATTATCTGAATGGAAATTTGGAACTTGTAAAAAGAAAAGCAATCACGACAACAAAATTGTCAGGGTGGATGCGAGGAATTGCTTCAGATGTTGAAATGTCATTTAAAAATGTTCCGGAACTAAAATATGTAAATCTTTCTCAGTCAACTTCAGAGCAAATGATTAATGGAAAGTATTTAGGCAAAAAAACTCCTGATGACATAATTAAAATGACCAAAGAAGCTGTTGAATGTGCGGTTGATAAAGGTGCTAAAATAATTGGAGTGAATGCTGAAGATGCATCACGCAGCGATATTTCATACCTTATCAAATATGCTAAAGAAGCAAAAGCTTCAGGTGCTCATCGTTTTAGATACTGTGACACTTTAGGTTTTGAAGATCCTCAGACTGCTTATGATAGAATTTACAGAATTGCTAAAGAAACTCAAATGGCTGTGGAACTGCATTATCATAACGATTTGGGAATGGCTACCGCTTGTTCTGTCATGGGTGCAAAAGCAGCTATTGATGCAGGTGTTGATGCTTATATAAATACTGCAATAAACGGTATGGGTGAAAGGGCAGGCAATGCTGATTTAGTTTCATGTCTTTTAGCCTGTTTAAAATCTGCAGGTTTTAAAGGAAAATATCAAATTGATGAAAATATTAAATTAGATAGAGCCTGGCATCTGGCAAAATATACAGCCTATGCTTTCGGAGTTGATATCCCGATAAATCAACCCGCAGTTGGAGATAATGCGTTTGCTCATGAATCTGGAATCCATGCTGATGGTGCATTAAAAGACAGAAGAAATTATGAACTTTATGATTTTGAAGAACTTGGAAGAGGCGAACCTGAAATTATTGAAACCGGGCGCATGATTACAACAGGTGAATACGGTGGTATCAAAGGGTTCCGTAACGTATATAATAATCTTGAAATAGAATTTAAAGATGAACATGAAGCAAGAAATATTCTTGAGCTTGCCAGATATGCTAACGTTCATACTCAAAAACCATTGACAACAAGTGAATTAAGGTTTATTTATTATTATCCTGATATTGCAGCTCAAATTATGACAGTATCTCCATATTACGAACCTATTGGTGCTATAAAAGAAAGAGTAGAGGCTCAAATAATAAATCCTCCAAAAAGGGTAATATAATCTTTTACTTTTAGAATAAAATTGAAAATAATACTAATATAAAGGAAGAGTTAATGGATAATAATTTGACACCTTGTCCGTATTGCGGTCAAATGATTAGCAATGATGTTGAAAAATGTCCTCATTGTAACGAGGTTTTTAAAGAGCTAACTATACCTGTAAAAATTGATAGTTTGGGTTTATTTTTAGTTTTGAATTTTTTTACACTCGGACTTTATCAAAATATTTGGCTGCTAAGAAATTTATCAAAAATTAATGATATGGCTCTGGCTAAAAAGGATAAATTAAAACTGGGCATTCCTGTAGCTATTCTTGTTGGTACTGTTTTATTTCTTACGGCTAGTTTCTTTACGTATGCATACTATATTTTCGGAACAGTTCCAAAAGAAATGTTTCTGCTGGCAGCTTGTTTGTGGATTTTGTCCAGTCCGCTATTTTGGATATGCTGGTTTTTAATGTATATAATTTCGTATAGAGTTTTGAGAATTATTGAAAAATATACTTATAGGCAATTTGATATCAAGATTTCGCACAGTGAAATCGGCTGGTTGTTTTGTCCTGTAGTTTTCTTACCTCTAACTATATCTATGTTTTATTTGGTTTATTTTATTTATACATACAAAGAACGTGTTTATAATCCAAAACCTGTAACTGTTTAAGTTTTGCGAGGATTATATTTTATAATTTTGAATAAGTAACTAAAATATCCGGAGGATATGGTTTAAAACTTTCAAATTTGAGTTCTGTACATTGTGAAATTTTTTCGGCAGATTTTCCGTAAAAACAAGATTTGCCGCTATTGTCACCTAAAATTTTAGGTGCAATAAAATGATATAATTTATCTACATATGGTAAAAAGCTATCATTTATATTGCCGCCTGCTTCTACAAGAATACTCATTATTTTAAAATCATATAAAGTATTCAAAATGTATTTAATATCAAGTTTTTCCCCTTTGACAGGTGTTGGAATAAAATTTATACTTTTTAATTTTGGAGGATTAAGTTTTTCATCATAAAAAACATAAATTTCTCCATTTTTATAAATAGTTGCATTTTTAAAATCAGTTTTTAACTCTCTGTCCAAAATGACCTTGCACTTGTGTTCCATAGTTGGGTTGTCAGCAATAATTGTTGATGAAGATGTTAGGATTGCATCGTATTTTTTTCTTATATTTTTTACTTCCATACGGGCACAGGATGAGGTTATCCATTTAGAATCATTTATTGAGGTTGCGATTTTACCATCAATTGTTGTAGCTGTTTTTAGTGCGACAAATGTTTTTTGTTCTGTTTTGTTTTTAATAAAAATTTCGTTTAATTTTTTGCATTCGTTTTCTAAAACAGGGCCTATAATTTCGATTCCTGCATCTTGTAATTTTTTCAGTCCGTTTCCAGCCACTATTGGATTAACATCTTTCATTCCATATACGACTCTTTTTATACCTTTTTCAATTATTAAATCTGCACAGGGAGGAGTTTTCCCAAAATGAGAACAAGGTTCAAGGTTTACAATTAGAGTACCACCTTCTGCATTGTCAATTTTTAATAAAGCGTCACGTTCTGCGTGATTTTCTCCATATTTTTTATGATACCCGGTTGCGATAATTTTTCCATTGGCATTTAGTATTATGCATCCAACCATTGGGTTAGGTGAAGTGAAACCTTGGGCTTGTTTAGCTAGTTCTATGCATTTGTTCATTAGTGTAATATATTGTGTCATATTTGTATTTTATACTAAAATGTGATAAATTAAAATAGTCAAAAATGAAGTAATGAAAGGGGAAGAGGTTATGGTTGATTTGAAATATATAGGACATAGTGCATTTGAAATTAGAAAAGATGATAAAGCAGTTTTAATTGACCCTCTAGTGTCAGTTAATGATAAATATAATTGGAAAGAATCCCCTATTACAGATATTTTGCTGACTCATGCTCATGGAGATCATTTGGGAGAAGCTATCGAGATAGCAAAAGAAAAAGATATTGAAATCACTGCGGTATTTGAATTAGCAAATTATTGTAAATCTCAAGGTGCAAAAATTAAATCTATAGGGTTAGGCTCGTGGATAAATTATTCTTGGGGAAAAGCGGTATTCTTACCGGCATTTCATTCAAGTTCTCTGCCTGATGGTAAATATGGCGGGACTGCCGCAAGTATTTTGCTCGATGT
>ERZ824600.1654-NODE-1654-length-26376-cov-3.463546_pt1 | contig 26376 bp, 17 predicted proteins | sample MGYA00519933_ERZ824600 | MGnify/ENA primary metagenome ERZ824600 (study PRJEB31778, sample SAMEA3449178) | human gut metagenome | biome: human gut; feature: human-associated habitat; material: faeces | place: United Kingdom | collected 2010/2012 ... | reverse complement strand
CCGATGGCGTTATACAGGTCGTCCGCGGTGGTGAAGCCGATCTTCTGCGCCGCCGCCGTCACCAACTCCAGCCGGCGGGACTCACCCAGCCGCGGCGCCGCCTTCTTCAGCTCGGCATCCACGGTGTTCTTGCCCATCTGGATGTTCTCTGCGCGCCGCTCCCGCTTGAACCACAGGCGAATCTTGTTCTTCGCCTCGCCCGTCTTGACCACCGACAGCCAGTCCCGGCTGGGTCCGTGTCCGGAGGATGCAGACGCCGTGAGTATCTCCACAATCTCTCCGTTGTTCAGCACGCGGAAGATCAGATCCCCCGCCTTCGGCACCAGGTACAGAACCAGACAGAAGTACAGCAGAACAATCAGCAGAAACACCACCGTGAAGAAGCTCCCGAAAATCGACGGATCCACATAATCGAACAGCGAAAGACTCTTCTGCAGTCCGCCGGACTCCACCGACACCTTCTTCATCTGCACGCTGACCGCCAGCAGCACGATGCTCGCCACATCCGTAATCACCGTGGAGATCAGCACCGCCGACCCGAAAATCGTCTTTGTAATCTTCAACTCCCGGATAATCGGAAACACGATCCCCACCGAGTGCGACGCAAACAGCGACGCATACAGCAGTTTCCCCGGGAAATCCTCCGCCCGGAAGTACCCGTACACCAGAAATCCCGAAATCGCCGGCAGCAGAAACGTCAGAACGCTCAGCGCCACCACCGGACGCCGGGAAGAGCGGATCAGCTTGAAATCCGCCTCCATTCCCGCCAGCGTCATCAGGAACAGCAGTCCCAGCGAACCGAGGGAGTTGATCAGCGTGAACGAGTTCTCTTCGATCATCTTCGGGTTGCCCCCCAGGAACGACAGCGCAGGCGCGAGCTTTCCGATCAGATCCAGTCCGTTCGGTCCGATCACCATCCCGACGATCAGAAGCGAAATCACCTGCGGGATCTTGAACCGGCTCAGAAACAGCGGCATCACCGCCATCAGAGTAATCAGGATCATAAACAAAATCAGAAACGCGTCATTGCTCATTCAAAGAAAACACCCTGCTTTCGATACATTTTTCTACCGCAACCACTTTCAAGGCAGTCCGCTTTCCTCCTTCCCCCTCCCCTCCGCGGAGGAGCTGGAATGCGGCGACCATGCCAAGTCTCCTTCTTTATCCTCCGACGCCGTCCTCCGTCAGCACCGCCACGCCGGAGCGGTCCGGCATGAATTTGATTTTCCGGACATTCCCATCGGAGGAGACCGCGATGCGGCGTCCGGAAATCAGATCGCGCAGCGCCTGTTTCTTCCAGAAGGTTTTCCGGAAATGGATCTCGATCTTGTCCACCGGTTCCGATCCGAACAGGAACAGCATCCGGTTTTTTCCGGAGAACCCCGAAACGGCGCGGCAGTTCCGGCTGATCAGATTGATTTTGGGCGCCACGGCATTGAGAAGCGTATTGAGGAAATCCTCGAGCCCGGGATCCCGCACGGACGCGGCGGATGCGCCGATGAATGCGCCGAACAGCAGGATTTTTCCTTTTCCATAGGGAATGCTTTCGGCAAGAGCGGTCTCGTTGCGGAACGGGATCAGCACCTCGGTGTATTTCCGGATCACATGCAGGGGCACCAGACAATCCCCCGGCTTCAGGGAACAGATTTTCTTATTGGATTTGAATTTCATTTCCGAAAGTCCGGGATTGATCCGAGCCATCTCCACGACGCCGGTGGCCTCCGCGATGAAGCGGGAATCGGGACGGAGCGGCACGCCGGTCGGACTCCACGATCCGCACTCCGGTTCGCAGAGCAGAATTCCGCCCTCGTGCACAAAATCCAGGATTTTTTCCGCTGCGGCCTCCGTCACGACCGGAGACCCGGGAAGAATGAGCAGATGCTTGTTCCGGAGTTCATCGAGCGAATCTTCGGAACAGACGGTAAACGGCGTGGAGGAAAATGTCAGCGAGCGCACCCATCCGCGAAACGACGACAGCGCCGATTTCAGATAAAACCCCTTCACCTGCAGCAACCGTTCGGAGATCCGGCTCCGGAACACTGCGACCGATCCGCCTTCCGGCGTCCAGTTTTCGAGCAGGGCGGCGGCCTTTTCCGTCTCTTTCCGGAAGCGGCGGAGCACGTTCAGGCGGTCGCGGTAGAAGAAATCGTCGGACGTCAGCTGATTGAACAGGGAGTCCTTGTTCCACTCTCCGAGGAAAATATGTTTTGCACCATACGCGGTGGAGTTCCAGAGGAAGCGGTAGAGCCGTTCCGGCGTCAGGAGATCGGGAGCGGCCGCATGAAACCCGGGCGAGCGCTCCATCACGCAGATCCCCTCGCGGCGGAAGGTCTCCGCGGAGGACGCCAGCACGGCGATTTTTTCGGCATACGCCTCATCCTGTTCCACCGGCACCACGATATCGAGTCTTTTTTCCGGCAGCAGTCCGCTCATGCGCGGCGGCAGGAAGAGGGAGATTTCGGACCGTCCGTTTTCCAGCAGGATCGTTGCGATCTCCTTGAAGAATCCGATTTCGCGCATGCGGTGGAACTGCAGGAAGGCCATGGTCTCCGGCGAATCCGGCAGACATTCCGGCGTATCGGCGGGAATCCGGTCGAACGAAAAATAGTTCCGGTGCCACTGCGCGTTCAGCGCCTCCACCGATTCGAAAACCGACTCCAGATACTTGTGATACAGCTCCATCGTCGCCGGCAGACGGCTTTGGGCCAGGGAAACCTCCTCCAGATTCCACGCCTCCAGATACGGCTCCTTTCCGAATCGGTCCGCGAGAGCGCGGAAGAAGGCGGTCAGCGCGGCGCGGCAGCGGGGCTCCTCCAGACAGAAATCGCCGATCCAGACCGGGGGTTCCGGAACAGGAGTCAGCACGATTCGCATCCCCGCCTGCTCCGCGGTGCGCAGGAAATCCTCGAAGAGAGAAAAATCAAATCTCCCCGGAGCGCTCTCCGCCAGGCACCACGGGATCGGATAGGCGAGACGGGTGACACCCGCCTCCTGAAGTTCTCCGAGATCTTCCGTCCAGCGCCAGAGCGGAGGGAAAGTTCCGGCGTTGATCTGCACACCTGTCTGAATGCTCATCTGTCCATCCTGCCGTTTTTTTCAACAATTTAACAACTTCATTGGAAAATACAAGTGAAAAAACCTGGAAAGGAACTGGAATATCGGGGAAAAAGCGCGTATATTTCCCAGATGATCGGATTTTCCGGAACTTTCCGCCGGAGGAGACTGTCTTTAACAGACTGAACCATCGGAAAATGATCGGAGACATTCGCAGATATTTCAGGAGACATCGATTATGACTGTTCGAAACAAAAAATTTTTTCTTCTCGTACTGACTCTATTCTGTTCATCGGTTCTGTTTTCCGCGCAGGCGGCAGTGAAGAAGCCGGGGAAAAAGGCGGTTATGCAGACCGAAGAGATGCGGGTCATCGCCAATCTGACGACCTCCATGCTGACCAAAATGCACTATGTGAAGCGGGATATTTCTCCGGAGAACTCGCAGAAACTTCTCGAATCCTACCTGAAGACGCTGGACCCGTTCAAGCTCTATTTCACGCAGGACCAGATCGACTACTGGAAACTTCGCCAGAGCGCCCTTCTGCCCTCGCTGGCGGCGACCGGAGACGTGTCGATCGCATTTGCCATTTTCAATGAGTACCTCCGCAATCTGGAGGAGTACGAAAAATTTGTGAAGGAGCAGAAATTTTCCAAAGCGGACTTTGAAACCAGTGATCTCTATCAGTTTGACCGCAGCAAGGCGCCGTGGGCGAAAAACCGGAAGGAGCTCCATGCGATCTGGCGCCAGAAGCTGAAGAACGATCTGATCGCGATCATGCTCCAGGACCGCATCCGGGAGGAGGAGCAGAAGAAGGAGAAGAAAGCGGTCACAGCGCCCCGGAAATCGCCGGAGGAACGGATCCGCAAACGCGTCAGCCAGTTTGTGCTGTACAACCGGAATCTGGAACCGATCGAGGTGCTGGAACTGTATCTGAACAGTCTGGCCCGTCTGTTTGATCCGCACACGAACTACATGGCGCCCCGCACGGAAGAGGACTTCAACATCGGCATGCAGCTTTCGCTGGTCGGAATCGGCGCGGTGCTCACCAGCGAGGACGGCTACACGAAAATTGTGCAGATCATTCCCGGCGGTCCCGCCGATCTGGACAAACGGCTCAAGGCGGAGGACCGCATCATCGCGGTTGCGCAGGAGAACGGCGATGCGGTGGATGTGATCGACATGCCCCTGACCAAGGTGGTCTCCATGATCCGCGGCGCGCCGGGGACCAAAGTCAAGCTGACCATTCTGGAAGGAGTGAAAGGAGCGAAAGCGGTTCCGGTCACCATTGAACTGACCCGAAACAAAGTGGAGCTGAAGGAATCCGAGGCGAAAGGCAAGGTGCATACCATCCGGAACGCGGAAGGGGAGGAGCTGCGGATCGGCGTCATCACGCTGCCGTCGTTCTATGCGGACTTTCAGGCGGCGAGCTCGGGGGATCCGGATTACAAGAGTTCCACGCGGGACGTGCGGGATCTGATCCGTTCGTTCAAGAAGCAGGGACGCCTCGACGGACTGGTGATTGACCTGCGTTCGAATGGAGGCGGCAGTCTTCAGGAGGCGGTTTCGCTGACCGGTCTTTTCATCAAGGAGGGGCCGGTGGTGCAGATCCGGGATTCGTCGGGACACGTTTCCGTCTACAAGGATGAGGATCCGTCCGTGGAGTACACCGGTCCGCTTCTGGTGATGACCAACCGCCTGAGCGCTTCGGCGTCGGAGATCTTCTCGGGAGCGATCAAGGACTACAAGCGCGGCGTGATCGTCGGCGATCAGAAGACGCACGGGAAAGGCTCGGTGCAGACCGTTGCGGATCTGGGCAACTACCTCCGCTACCTCGGCTACAACTTCCCGGCCGGCTCCATCAAACTGACCAATGCGAAGTTCTACCGGATCAACGGGGAATCGACCCAGCTGAAGGGGGTCCCGCCGGACATCGCGTTCCCGACCTTCACCGACACGATGGAGACCGGGGAGGACAAACTGGAAAACGCCATCGCCTGGGATGCGATCCGCGAAGTTGCCCATACGCAGTATGACCCGACCATCGCCGGCACGATCGCCGAGCTGAAAAAACGCTCCGACGAGCGCGTCCGCAACAGCCGCGACTTCACGATGCTCAAGCGCGATATCGCCTATCTGATGAAAAACAAGGGCAGAAAGACCATCACGCTGAATCTGGAGCAGCGCTGGAAGGAGTACCTGCGCGAAAAGGACATCTACGAGGAGCAGACCAAACTTCTCCATCTGGATACTCCGGATCCGAAGAAGAAAAACGACAAGAAGGATCTCTATCTGGAAGAGACTCTGAACATTATGAAAGACTACATCGCAATCCGCAAAGGCACCCGTCCGCAGACCGGGCGTGCGGTAGCCGGCCATCAGCCGGTCAAACCGGAACGGTGACACCGGATCATGCTCAGTCTGCTGATAGAAGGACCGGGAAAGGTCGGCGGGTCGGTCACGACGGGCGGCAACAAGAATGCCGTCCTTCCGATGATCGCCGCCGCGATGCTGACCGATGAAGAGGTGATCCTCCACAATGTTCCGGAGATCATCGATGTGGAAAACATGCTGCATCTGGCCTCGGAGCTCGGAGCGTCGGTGCGCCGGGAGAACAAGACGGTGATCCTGAAGGCGGAGAATCTGAAAACCAACCGTCTTCCGCAGGAGATCTGTTCGGCGCTGCGGACCTCGCTTCTGTTTGCCGGTCCGGTTGCGGTGCGCACGGGCGAAGCGGTCCTGTGGCCGCCGGGGGGGGACGTCATCGGACGGAGACGCCTGGATGCGCACTTCTACGGACTTCGGAAACTCGGCATTCAGATTGAATCGGAAGAGATTCCCTATGTGTTTCATCGGACCTCGCGCCGGACCGCATCGGGAGCGGATCTGTTTCTGGATGAGGCCAGCGTCACGGCGACGGAGCACATCATGACCACTGCCGCGCAAACTCCGGGCACGACCATTCTCCGCAATGCCGCCTCCGAGCCGCACATTGAACAGCTGGCCGGCCTGCTGATTAAAATGGGGGCGGAAATCAGCGGAATCGGGACCAACACGCTGGTCATCCGGGGAAAGAAGAAACTTCATGGAGCGGAGCACACGGTGGAGGGCGATCACATCGAGGCGGCCAGTTTTCTTGCGCTCTGCGCGGCCGCGGGCGGGGAGATTGAGATCAACGGAATTTTTCCGACCCGCCATTTCTGGATGACGCGCCGGGTTTTCGAACGGTTCGGACTGACGTTCCGTCTGGAACCGAACCGGATTCACATGAAAGGGAGAACGATGCGGATCCGTCCGGATTTCGGCAACGCGATTCCGACGATTTCGGATGGTCCGTGGCCGCAGTTTCCGAGCGACATGATGAGCTGTATGATTGTCGCCGCCACGCAGGCGCGCGGCTCGGTGCTCTTTTTCGAGAAGATGTTTGAAAGCCGCATCTATTTTGTCGACCGGATCATTGCGATGGGAGCGAACGCGATTGTCTGCGACCCGCACCGGGTGGTGATTTCGGGTCCGGCCAGACTGCGCGGAACGACCATGTCCAGTCCGGACATCCGGGCGGGAATGGCGATGATCATTGCAGGAGCCTGCGCACACGGGACGTCGGTCATCAACCATGCGGAAATCGTGTTCCGCGGGTACGAGAACCTGCCGGAAAAGCTGACCGCTCTTGGAATCCGGAACTCTCTGGCGGAACTCTGACCATGAGAAAAGCAGCGCTGATTCCCGTATGGATTCTCTGCATTTCCCTTGCGGCGCAGGAGACGTATCTTTCGCTTTCCGCCACGATCGACACGGCACTGGAGAATCCCGACCGGGCGATGCGCCTTCTGTCGCCGTCCGTCCGGCCGGTGGATCCGCTGGTCCGCTCTCTGGAGACGGAGATCCGGGCGGAACTCCGGGCCCGGGAGGCAACTCTGGCCTTCCGGAAACGCCGCGAGGAGGAGCTGATCGCCGAAATCCGCTATCTCTATTTCCGGGCGGAAAACGATCCGGAGTGCCGGAAACGGCTTCTGCGTCTGAATGATCTGCCGGAGAATCTGCCGGTCCATGCGGAAGACTCGGTGGAGGAGAGTCTCCAGCCGCTGCTCTGGAACAGCGGAAAACGACTTCTTCAGCTCGCCCGCCGGAACCGTCCCGACCAGCGGCTTGCAGACGGAGCGCCCCTCCGCTATGCGTTTGAGATCCAGTTTTATCTTGTCAATGCGCAGTTCGACGGGCTCGACCGGGAATCGCCGGAAGGGATTCCAATTCTGATCGAACTGGCGAATCTCTGCGCATGGCCGCGGGAAAAGCGGATTCTTCCCTTTGTCCCCTCGCCGGTGCCGCGCACGGACGCTCCGGTGTATGTGCCCGGCGAGCCTCCGCCTCTGTTCGACATCTTTCCGACCGCGTTCCGGATCCGGGAAGTGTGGACCGGATACTGACCCGGCAAAACGCCGACTCCTCCCGGATCAGATGAGTTCGAGCGCCAGATCGTTCCAGAAGAGCAGGCCTTCCGCGGTCGGCCGGATCGCACCGCCGGAGAGGTCCAGCAGTCCGCCTTCGGCGAGCTTCTCCAGCTGTGGACGGAGGAAATCGAAGGAATCGCCTGTTGCCGTTTCAAACTCGCCCGGACTCCAGCCGCGCACGGTGCGCAGCCCCATCACGAAGATTTCGCGCAGACGGTTTTCCCGGGGGATCCTGTCCACCTCCGCGGGCTCTCCGTTGAGCCATCGGTGGAGATCGGCAACCTCGGTCCGGCGGTCCACACCGTCGAAGGAAGTTGCGGAGGGGCCGAGTCCCAGATAGGGTTCTCCGTGCCAGACCGCCTGATTGTGACGGCACTCGCACGCCGCGGCGGCATAGTTGGAAACCTCGTAGCGGGGATAGCGCACGGGATCGAATTGTTCGAGCATGCGCCATTGCTCCGCGGCGACCTCGTCGGAGGGGATGGAGAGACCGGGTTGTCCGGCGAGGGGCGTTCCCTCCTCAAGGGTCAGCGTGTAGGCGGAAAGATGATCCGGTCCCAGTTCCGCGACCGTCTGAAGATCCGCCTGGAACTCTTCGGCCGTCTGTCCCGGCAGCGCATAGATCAGATCCAGCCCGATCCGGCAGCCGGTCGCCCTGCGCAGTTCTCCGAAGGCCGAGCGTATGACATCCGGATCGGATGCTGTCCGCCCGATTCTTTTCAGCAGTTTCGCAGAGAAGGTCTGCGCCCCCATGCTGATCCGGTTGAAATACTCCGCCAGAAGCGCGGCCTTTTCCGGCGTGACGGTCTCCGGATTGCATTCGATGGAGCGTTCCGAATTCTCCGTGAAAACCAGTTTTCTGTGCAGCATCCGGAAGAGTTTTTCGAGTTCATCGACCGGAGCGAGCGTCGGAGTTCCGCCCCCCAGATAGAGTGTGGTGACCGGTTCGGAAACGCGTTCGAGCTCCTCTTCGATCCGGGTGCGCCACGCCGTCCACAGCGGGAGCGAAAACCGCGGCTCGGAATAGAATGCGCAGTACGCGCATTTCCCGTTGCAGAACGGGACATGGATATACAGATTCATGAGAGCCGTTTCAGAAGATCCTTCAACGGAATTTTCCTCTGTTTTGCGGCGGCGGCACAGTCCTCGAACTCCGGTTTTTCGGAGAGGATTTCTCCGTCGAGGATTCCCGACTTGAAGCGGATCGGCCCGAATTCGGTCTCGCGCGTTTCGACGGAGCGGTCGAGAATCCGGCGTTCGATCCGGCGGACCCGGACCCCGAGGGTCCCGGTTTCGCGGCAGATCCGAAGCGCGAATTCGTCGAGCGCCTCCTCCTTCACGAGCACGCTGAGCATCTGAGCGGGACGGCCCTTTTTCATCAGGATCGGGGTCAGCCACACATCCAGCGCGCCGGATTCCATCAGCACGCTCTGGACATGCCCGAGCACTTCCGGCGTGACGTCATCCAGATTGGTTTCGAGCAGAGCGCAGACGTCGGTTTTCATTTGCTCTTTTCCGCATCCTTCAGCGGCAGGAATTCGATGTAGGCGACCTCCGCCTTGATCCTGGATTTTGTATACTGACTGTTGGAGCAGATGCTGAGCGCCACATCATGATCCGGCAGAGTTCCGCCGCAGATCCGCTTCAGATCCTCCGCGGCGTTCACCTGGTCGACATGCCAGACGCCGACCTTGTCCTCCTTGTTTCGGAGAGTGATCCAGTCGACCTTCACCATGCCGGCGCCGTAGCTGGCATTTCCGCGTGTCTGCTTCGGCGTTTCCGTGTCCCAGCGGTAGGAGACGCTGTTCGTGGAGATGCGTCCCACGCCGACGTAGATCGACACCGCCTGATCGTCCACCTCCTCTTTTCGTCCGTCCGCCCCCTTCGGCAGCGAATCGACTCTCCATTTCCACCGCATGATCGGATACTTCTGAAGCACCCCGGTAATATCATACAGAATCGCTCCGGACGCCCGGTTCGCCTCAATCCGAAGCACGTTCATCCGCAGTTCCCTGTCGTAGACGACCTCGTAGGAGGGTTTGGCCGTGAACAGTTTCCCCTTCAGCTCCCATCCTTCCGGGAGACGTTCGGACTTCGAGTACCGTTCCGGCGAGAACGTCAGCCGGAGTCCCTCCTCCGAAAAGAGCGGCAGAGCAGTCAGGGCGGCAAAACAGAGACACAGCAGTTTCTTCTTCATCAGCGGTTTCCTTTCAAGGGATATTTTTTCTGCCAGGACTTTTTATAATCCTCGTATTGATCGAGTACGGCATCCACATAGGAGCGGGTGGATGCGATGGTGATCCGTTCCCGGACGCTGCCGTTTTTCTCGTTCGGCTTCCATGCGTTTGCGCGCCGGATTCCGGCATTGTATTCACAGAGAGCAAGGACAAGACGGTCCTGATACGACGACCATCGCCGGAGGGCGTTGCCAAGATACCACGTTCCGATTTCAATATTCAGCCGGGGAGTGAACAGCGCCCCCCGGTTGGGGACCGGAACACGAAAGCGTTTGGCCCAGTCCACCACCGCCTTGTCGGGCATGATCTGCATCAGTCCGATCTCGCCGGCTTTTCCGCGGACATACGGACGGAAGCGGCTCTCCCGCCAGATCACCGCTTTCACCAGAGCCGGATCCACGCCATACCGGTCGGCGGTCTCCAGGATAATCTCATCATACGCATCGCGCGAAGCCTGGTATTCCCGGATCGCGGACCACGCCATCCACAGTCCCCATGCGGCCAGGAGAGCAATCGCCGACACCAGAATCAGAATCAGCGTATGCGATTTCCGAGTGTAACGACTGCGGTATCTCCGGGCCATCGGGATCCTTTCACTGTTCCGGCTTTGCAGCGGACTGCGCCGCCTCTTCCGCCGCGCGGATCCGTTCCGCATCCGCCATCAGGCGTTTATACGTCTCCTCATACTTGAGCTCATGCGGCAGCGGCACGATCCGCAGTTCGCGCAGCTGTTTCATATCCACTTCCGACGGAGCATTCATCATCAGGTCCTGCGCCTGCTGGTTGAACGGGAACGCGATCACTTCCCGGATGTTCGGGGAGTCGGTCAGCAGCATGATCATGCGGTCGATTCCCGGCGCCACGCCGGCATGCGGAGGGGCGCCCAGTTTGAAGGCTTTGATCATTCCGCCGAACTTGCTGTCCACCACCTCGCGGCTGTAACCGGTCATTTCGAACGCCTTGTACATCAGCTCGGGCAGATGGTTCCGGACCGCTCCGGACGACAGTTCAATGCCGTTGCAGACAATATCGTACTGATACGCAAGAATTTCAAGCGGCTTCTTGTTCAGCAGCGCATCCATTCCGCCCTGCGGCATGGAGAACGGGTTGTGCGAGAAGATGATCGCGCCGGTCTCCTCGTCCTTCTCGAAGAACGGGAAATCGACGATCCAGCAGAAGTTGAATTCGTTCGGATCAATCAGATTGAGTTTTTCCGCGAACTGCGCCCGGACTTTTCCGCCGAGTTCATTGGCTTTTGCGCGGGTGTCGCACATGAAGAAGAGCGCGTCGCCGTTTTCGATTCCGGCGATGGAGGCCAGTTCCGTGAGTTTTTCCGGGGTCAGGAATTTTGCGATCGGCCCTTTGATTTCGCCGTCGCGGGTCCACATGATGTAACCGAGTCCCTTTGCGCCGTTCTCCTTGGCGAACGCCTCCATCTTGTCATAGAAGGTGCGGGGCTGGACGCCGACGATTCCCGGCACGCGCATGCCTTTGACCACGCCGCCCGCCGCGACGGTCGACGCAAACGCCTTGAAACCGGAATCGCGGAAGAATTCGGAAAGGTCGATCATGAACAGCGGATTGCGCAGATCGGGCTTGTCGGTTCCATACTTTTCCATTGCTTCGCGGAAGGGGATGCGCGGGAACGGAGCCTTCGTCAGCTTCTTGTTCGAATACTTGGAGAAGACCTCCATCAGCAGTTCTTCGCAGACCTGGAAGACCTCCTCCTGGGTGACAAAGCTCATTTCAATATCCAGCTGATAGAATTCGCCGGGGGAGCGGTCGGCCCGTGCGTCCTCGTCGCGGAAGCAGGGGGCGATCTGGAAATACTTGTCGAATCCGGCCACCATCAGGAGCTGTTTGAACTGCTGGGGGCTCTGCGGCAGGGCGTAGAACTTTCCGGGATGGACGCGGCTCGGGACCAGATAGTCGCGGGCGCCCTCGGGCGAACTGCTGGTCAGGATCGGGGTCTGGTACTCCAGGAAGCCCATCGACCACATCTTTTCGCGGATGGTCTGGATCACTTTTGAGCGCAGGACGATGTTTTCATGCAGAGACTCGCGCCGCAGATCGAGGAAGCGGTATTCCAGGCGCAGCGCCTCCGGCACCAGTTCATCCTTTGCCACCTGGAACGGGACCTGTTCGGTCTCCCCGAGCACTTCCATCTCTTCGGCGACGAGTTCGATCTCGCCGGTTGCCAGCTTCGGGTTGACGGTTTCCGGAGTTCTTGCCACCACGTTTCCGGTGAAGGAGACCACGGTTTCCACCCGCCATTTCTCGAGTTCCTGATAGAAATCCATCTTGGGATTGACGACAATCTGAGTCTTCCCGTAATGGTCGCGCAGATCAATGAAAATCACGCCGCCGTGGTCGCGCACGCTGTGGATCCAGCCTGCGAGTTTCGCTTTTTTTCCGACATCGGACTTCCGCAGTCCGCCGCACGTATGCGTTCTGAATGTATGCATTTCCACTCCATGTTAATAATGAAAAAACCGCATATTCGAGATAATATAGCACATCTTTCAAAAAAAACTCGTTCTTTGGAAAATTTTTATGATTTTTCATATCCCATCCGTTTCCTTCGGGATCTTTTTCTCTGTTTCCGCGCCTTGCCGTTCTCCCTCTTTCCCGATTTTTCCGAAAAGAGCTTGACATTTTTGCAACCGGTTGTATTTTAATGATGCAACCGCTTGCATTTTAATTTTGAACTAGAGGATTTTCAGCATGTTTCCAAAAGAAGTCGAATTTTACTGGCGCCGTGCGAACGTGTTTCGCGACCGGGTCAAAGAGGAAATCTATTCCGAGCAGGTCGATCTGCAGTGTGAATACGCGCGCAGTCAGGATCCGGTGAAATTTCCGGATCGCCTCGCCCTCGCCTACAAGCCGCTGCACCGGGGAGAGAAATGGGGAGAGAACTGGGAGAGCGCCTGGTTCCACATCACAGGATCGGTGCCGGAACACTTTGCTGGCAGGGAGATCGCCCTTCTGGCGGATTTCGGCGGGGAAGCTCAGATCTTCGACGCGGAAGGCACACCCGTCTACGGACTGACCAACGCCAGCGCCTTCTCGGATCGATATACCAAGAACCGCTATCTTCTCAAAGGATCTCATTCCGCGGGGGAAAAGCTGGAGTTCTGGATCGAAGGCGCGGCAAACGGGCTGTTCGGCCTGGTCTTCGAGAAGGAGAAGGAACTGCGCAGACAGCATCCGCAGGGACGTTTTACCGGAACGCTGGTCAGCTGTTCTCTTGCGGTGTTCGAGCGGGAGGTCTGGCATCTTTATCTGGATCTTCTGGTTCTCTGCTCGCTGATCGAGGGACTTCCGGAGAACGATTTCCGGCGCAGCCGTTTTCTGCATCGGATCAGCAAAGCGGCAGACGCCTATAACGACACGCCCGGCAATGCGGCAGCCGCCCGCGCCGTTCTGAAACAGATCTTTGATGTCGCCCCCTCCGCGTCGATGATGACCGCCCACGCGGTCGGCCATGCCCACATCGACACCGGCTGGCTGTGGCCGGTCCGCGAGACCATCCGCAAATGCGCCCGGACCTACAGTTCCCAGCTTGCCCTGATGGAAGAGTATCCCGACTATGTTTTCGGCGCCTCCGCCGCGCAGCATTATGCGTTTGTGAAGGAACACTATCCGTCGCTGTACCGGAAAATCCGCTCCGCCATTGCGTCGGGCCAGTGGGAGATCCAGGGCGGAATGTGGGTGGAAGCGGACTGCAATCTGATCAGCGGCGAATCGATGGTCCGGCAGTTCCTCCACGGGAAGAATTTCTTTATGGACGAGTTCGGTTTCGACGTGAAGAATCTCTGGATTCCCGATGTGTTCGGCTACTCGGCCGCCCTTCCCCAGATCATCCGGAAATCGGGCTGCGAGTTCTTTCTGACGCAGAAACTTTCGTGGAGCCAGTTCAACCGCTTTCCATACCAGAGCTTCCGCTGGCAGGGCATCGACGGCAGCGAGGTGCTGACCCACTTCCCGCCGGAGGACACCTACAACTCCATGCTCCAGCCGAAGGAGCTGATGCACGCGCAGAACCGCTATACCGAGGGCGACACCCTCTCCGACTTCATGAGTCTTTACGGCATTGGCGACGGCGGCGGCGGACCGTTCACGGAACTCGTGGAAATCGGACGGCGCGAAGCCGCGCTCGACGGCTGTCCGCATGTTCAGTTCGACCGGGCGGACCGCTTCTTTGAACGTCTGAATGAACACCGTCCGGAGCTTCCGGTCTGGAAAGGCGAACTCTATCTGGAGCTTCACCGCGGCACGCTCACCACCCAGTCGCGCACCAAGCGCAACAACCGAAAATGTGAACAGATTCTGACCGAAACGGAGTTTCTCTGCTCCCTGCTTCCGCCGGACCAGTATCCGGCGAAAGAGCTGGACGGCGCGTGGAAACTTCTTCTTCTGAATCAGTTCCACGACATCATCCCGGGTTCGTCGATCACCAAGGTCTATGAGACGACGGAGAAGGAGCATGCGCAGCTGCTTGCTCTCTGCGAATCGCTGCTTGCCCGTGCCTCCGGCGAACTGTTCCCGAAATCGGCGGATCACGCGCTCGTGTTGAATTCGCTTTCGTGCGACTGCGAGACCCTGGTTGAACTTCCCGCCTCCTGGAACGGCTTTTCCGTTCTCGACGACTCCGGCGCGGAGCTTCCCGTCCAGCAGGAAAACGGACGCACGCTTGTGCAGCTCTTCCTCCCGAAGAGTTCTCTGACTCTTTTGAAGAAAGGCGCCCGCTGCGTCACGCCGGACGCGAAGAGAGTTTCCGACGATCTGGTTCTGGAAAACGGACTTGTCCGCTACTCCTTCTCTCCGGACGGGCGTCTTCTGGAGGCGATCGACAAAACGACCGGGGAATCCATCCTCAAACCCGGGGAAAGCGGCAACGTGTTCTCGCTGTATGTGGACAATCCGATCTGCTGGGACGCCTGGGATGTGGATGTCTACTACCCCCGTCAGGAGGCGCTCCATCCGACCCCGGTCCGGGCGCGGAAAACCGTCAGCGGTCCGCTCCGCTCGGTTCTGGAATTCGAGCTTGCCCTTTCCGCTTCGACGATCCGTCAGACGGTGGTTCTGGAATCCTCCGGCACCCGTCTGGACTTCCACACGGAAGTCGAGTGGCACGAATCGCACCGGATGCTCCGGACCGCCTTCCCGGTCGACATCTTCTCCGACACCGCCTCGTTTGACATTCAGTACGGCTATGTCCGCCGCACGATGCTCAACAACACCAGCTGGGACATGGCGCAGTTCGAAGCGGTCGGGCAGCGGTATGCCGACATCTCCGACCACAGCCACGGCGTCGCCCTCCTGAACGACTGCAAGTACGGTCACAAAGTCAAAGACGGCGTTCTGGATCTCGCCCTTCTCCGCTCGTCCACCGCCCCGGACAGTTCCGCCGATCAGGGTCATCACACGTTCACCTACTCCCTTCTCCCGCACAAGGGAGCTCTGGTGGATTCCAATGTCATGAGCCAGTCGGCGCTTCTGAACCGCCGTCCGCGCGTGATCGACGCAGTGAAAAACGGAGCGCTCCCACCCTGTGTGCTGGAATCCGACTCGGTTTCGCTGGAAGTTGTGAAGAAGGCGGAAAAGGAGAACTGTCTGGTCATCCGCGCGGTCGAAACCCATGGAGCGACCGCGAAAGCCGTTCTCCATCTGCGTGACAAAGCGCTGCGCGTGATCGAGACCAATCTGCTCGAATGGACCGAGGACGCCGTCTTCCAGCCCGTGAACGGAGATCTGGAACTGACCTTCCGTCCGTTTGAAATCCGCACCTTCAAACTGAAAGCATGAGCATGACGATCCATGATCTGGCCCGGCTCGCGGGATTGAACCCTTCGACGGTCTCGCGGGCGCTGCGCAACGATCCGCGGGTCCGGAGCGCCACGCGGGAGCGGATTGCCGCTCTCGCGGCGGAGCACGGCTACGTTCCCAATCTCAACGCCCGCAATCTCGCGGACGGGAAAACCCGGATCATTGCGCTTCTGATGGGCTCTCTGGAATTTCAGGTGGAACGGGAGGCGGCGGTCTGCCTCAACGAGATCTTTTCCGAACACGGCTACACGCTGATGATTCTCTCCTACGCGCCGAAGGCGGAGGAACTGTATCCGGCCCGGCTGAAGATCCTCACGCAGAAGATCTGCGATGGAGCAATTCTCTTCACGCCCGGCGATGCGTTTCTGACACCGGAGACCCGTTCGATTCTGGATTCGATCCGCTGTCCGCGCGTCTATCTGGACCGCTGGTTCCGGGAGTATCCGCTTCCCACGGTCACGACCGACAACACCGTTGCGATGCGCGGCTTGTGCGATCTTGCCGAATCCGCGGGCATGGACGGCGCTGTGCTCTTTTTCCATGAGCACAACACCGTCTCCCGCGACCGGAAGGAACGCCTCCTCCGGGAACTGAAGCGCAGACGCATTCCCCATCTGGAGGAGTTCTCCGCAAAGACCCTTCCGCCGTTTCTTCAGGAACACGGAATCCGGAACGTGACCGTTTTCTCCAACGGAGTCAACGACTTCCGTCCGCTTCTTCCGCTTCTTCCCCGGGGATTTCTCACGGCGACCTTCGACCGGACGCTTCCCGAGGACCGCTCCTCCTACGGTCCGATCTTTCTCTGCATCCAGAACTTCCGGAAGATTGCGGAACATGCCGCCGATCTTCTTCTCCGGCAGCTCAGCGGAGAAGTTCTTGTTCCGCAGATTCTGACGGTACCCCCGGCGGAGTTCCGGACCTTTTAATTCAACAAAAAATCAAAACAAAAAAGACGGCCGTCCGGAAAATCAGCGACCGTCTTTTTCTTTATCTGTTCGAGATGCGTTTATGCGTTCAGCGGCTTCAGAGAGTTCATGTAAATTCTCCGAACCGCCTCGCGGTCCGCCTTGTCCGGAGCCAGCGAGAGCAGGAACCCGAGCGACGGCGTGGTGAACACCAGTTCGACCAGCTTGTCCACATCCGCTTCCGTGAATCCTTCATCCGCGAGCTTCTGGGGAGCCCCGACGCTGACGAGCCACTTTTCAACCCCTTTTGCCGCCAGCTCTGCCTCTTCCGGCACGCCCTTGAGTCCGGGCACCAGCGGCGAGAGCACATCCGCCAGCACCACCGGCCGATCCGGATAGATCTGCTGGATCACCGCCGGGAGCAACATGGACAACCCGAGTCCGTGCGTCAGATCGGGTTTGACCGCGCTGAGCGGATGCTCCAGGGCATGGGTGTAGTGCAGCATGCCGTTGTCGAACGAAACGCCAGCCAGCAGCGACGCATACAGCAGATAAAACCGGGCGGTCAGATCCTTCGGATCCTTCAGCACGGCGGGCAGATACTGCGCCACAAGAGCCACGGCCTCCCGTCCGAGGGAGATGGAGAGCGGACTTGCGATGATGCTGGTCACCGCTTCGACGCAGTGATTGACCGCGTCAATGCTGACGAACCGGGTCTGCTTTTCGGAAAGACCGGTCATCAGGGCGGGATCGTCGATGGACCAGGTCGGATAGATGCTGTCGTAGGCGATGGCCGGCTTGTACTGATTTTCAAGGATCGTGGCAACCGCGACGCGGTCCGCCTCGGTTCCGGTTCCATGAGTCAGATTGATCGCGATAATCGGAACCGCGTTTTCCGGAGTGAAACGGTATTCATAAAGATCGGCCGCATTGTATTGAGGATTGGAGAGCAGGACTGCCGCGCTCTTGCCCGCGTCAATCGCACTGCCGCCGCCGATGCAGAGGACGGCCTGGGCGCCGAGATTTTTTCCGAGCGAGACGGCCTCGTCGATCTGAGCGGTAGTCGGATTGGGCGTCACCTTGTCGAACAGCACGAATTCGATTTTATGTTTGGCAAGAGCGGGAACCACATGATCCCACGCTCCGGTTCTCTTGTATGCGCCGTGTCCGGTGACCACGAGAATCTTCTGGATTCCGCGTTTCTCGAGTTGTCCGGCGATCTCGTCGATTTTTCCGATGGCGCCGCATCCGAAATAGACGAGGGTTTTCAGTCGGAGTTCTGTTACTTTGCTGATGTCCAAACTGTTCTGAAACATAAGAACCTCCTTGTGAATAGGTTATTCGGTCATAGACAGTTCCCTGCTGTCGCAGGTTCCCTTTTTCAAGGGATTATAACGCAGATTTTTCAGATTTCAACCGGAAAACAGAAGATTTCATTCCGGATTGTTCCGTTTTTTCAGGAACCGGCACTCATTTCCATGGGGTTCCGCTGTTCCTTCCGGATTCGAAGACGGAGCATCCGGTTCATGGCCGCGGCAAAAAACAGATAGGCAAAAAACGTCGACCAGGCCGCGCCCTGAATGCCGAATTGCCCGATCAGAAGAAAATTCAGAATCACATTGATCAGGAACGTGACTGCGGCGATCACAGCGGTCACCCGGGCGCCGTCCATGGCGATCATGATCTGCATCAGGAAACTTCCGTATGTGAACAGAAGCTGACCGGAGCAGAGGACAGTGACCGTCGGCGCGACAAACTCATACTTCCCGGAAAACAGAAGGCGGACCAGAAACGGCGAAATCTCCCGGAACACCAGAAAAGCGACCGGAACAGCTCCCAGAGTCACAAGCGTTGCAGAAAGCTGATACCGTCCAATCGCCTTGTACTCCTTTTCCCGAACCATCTGCACCGCGATCGGAAGAAAGATGAACGGAATCACCATCGAGAGCTGCATGATCTGCATAATGGGAAGCGCAATATTATAATCGGCGGAAGCCTCCACCCCTTTCAGGAGCGTCAGCATTGCGACATTGAGCTGATAGGTCATATTCAGCAGAGTCGTTCCGATTCCCACCAGTCCGCTCAGACAGAGCAGGCGCTTCAGCCCTCCCCGTTCCGGCAGCCGCAGCCGAATCCCCAGTTTTTTCCGTGCCGCCAGCAGTGCGGAACTGGAGATCAACACCGGCGCCGCCAGAAACGCCAGCAGACTCCCCTGCACGGAATAACGATCCGTCAGACACAGCACCAGACCGAACAGCAGCGCCGCCTGCACAATGGAAATCGCATTCTGCAGAAAATAATTTTTCGTTCCGTTCCAGAGCGCTTTGAATGCGCTGTCCGCCATCTGAGCCAGCAGAAGCGCGATTCCGGTCAGATAGAACAGGAACGGCACCCCTTTCAGATAATGCTCCCGGATCGGCACATTGAACACCAGAAGAATCAGGAACAGAACCATTGATGTGGTAAACTTGAATCCCAGCAGTCCGGAAAAACAGGAACTGAGGCGCTCCTTTCTTTCCGGCTGCAGAGATGCCTCCGCGATCAGCACAGTTCCGGCCTGCGTCAGTCCGAATTCCGCGAAACTTCCTGTCAGGGACACCAGAGCCAGAATACTGTAAAACAATCCGTACTCATACTCGGAAAGATGGAACACCTGATACCGGCGGATCAGATAATTCAGCACGCCCATACACCCCAGAGCCACCACGGAAAAGGAACAGCCCTTCAGGAACAGCTGGAAATACGAGCCCTTCATCCGGGGAATCCTTATTGATCCGACGGCTCGTTCGTCTTCTCCGTGCGATTCAGCTTCTCCTTCAGCAGCGCGATTTCCTGGGTCAGACGGAGAATCCGCTCATGGTGCATGGAAATCACGATCGAATACTGGAACAGCAGCAGAAGGATCCCGACCAGAAGCAGCAGAAACAGCGTCGCGGGCGGATAGAGAATTCCCAGAATGTCGGAAATGAACTTCAGAATATCCGTCCACAGCGAGATCAGGATCATGCCCACAGCAAGGAAGATCCAGATCAGGGCATACGCCTCGCGAAGGCGCTGCCGCCGGACGGAATCCAGAACCATCAGCAGAAAAATCAGACTTCCCGCCAGAGAATACCATTGCACAGTCGTCGTCAGCACAACTCACATTCTCCTTCGATTTTCGGACGCATTGCGGCCATCAGCACGGAAAACGTCACTTTAATCATATAATACACCGCCTTGAAGTGGTTGATGGAGGATTTTCCCCCCGCCCGTTCCGCCATGGCAACAGGAACCTCCTTGACCGTATATCCGTTCCGCAGGAACAGGATCACCTCCTCCGGTTCCGGATAGTCGAACGAGGGATAATAGCGGGCGGCAAAACGCAGCGCCCGTTTGCTGTATGCCCGGAATCCCGACGTATTGTCTGTGATCCGATGCCCGGTCAGCAGCTGACTGAGCACCCGGAACACCCGGATTCCGATCCGGCGCATGAAGGTGGATTTGAAGCCGTACTTCGGATTCAGGAAGCGGGAACCGACCACCAGATCCGCCTCTCCGGCCAGGACCGGAGCGAGGATATCCTGAATTTCGGAAGCCAGATGCTGCCCGTCCCCGTCGAATTTCACGGCGAGATCGAACCCGTTCTCCTCCGCGAAAATCAGACCGGTCTGCACGGCGCCGCCGATTCCCAGGTTCACCGGCAGAGAGAGCACGGTGACATTTTCCGCAGGGAGCGACCGCAACACCTCTTCCGTCCCATCGGACGACGCATCATTCACAAACAGGAAACGGGCCCCCGGCACGTTCTCCTGCAGCTGGCGGAAAACGGACGGGATGGCTGCCGATTCATTGTAACACGGAATAATGATACAGATTTTTTTCTGTTTCCGAATCGTCATACCCATCTTTCTCCGTGCAGTTCTCTTTGAAAGGCAACAGGGAAATATACTCATATTTCCCACAAATACAAATCAAAGTCTGTCTCCTTCATAGTTCTTTGCGTAAAAGTGCATCAGGAGACGAGCGATCGGACGGGGCCAGAGGGCGTCGAAGATTTTCTGATCCTCCCGGTATCTGCGTCGATCCGCGATCGCGGAGGAGGTCTCCATCGCATCGGAGATCCGGTGCTGCATCAGCCGTTCCGGAAGATACACAAATGTTCCCCGCCGTGCCGCCAGAGTCAGCCACATGGCCCAGTCCAGATTTACCGTGAACTCTTCATCGAACCGGAGTCCCGGCAGATTGCTCAGGTGGTACGTCACAGCCGGACAGCAGATCGCGTTTCCGAACCGCAGACTCCACTCCTTGAAGAATCGGCTTCCGATCGCATGCTTCCCGTAAAACGGCAGCAGCAGAAACCGTTTGATCCAGAGATAAAAGCGATCGCCGCGGACGACATCCTCCGGCATGACCCTGTCCGCATAATCCGTAAACGCAATCAGGGAATCCTGATGCCGCGCAAGCGCCCGGACCACCCGCTCCGCATAATCCGGCAGATAAAGATCATCCTGATGCGCAATCGTGCAGTACGCGGTCTCCGCGCAGGAGAGCGCGAAGTTCCAGTCGGCGGCGATCCCCCTTCCCTGTTCCGGGTTCACCCGGTAGTCGATCCGGAACTCCTCCGCCAGATTCCGGAGGAAATCCGACGGAGTGGACGTCGCCAGCACAATCCGGCTTTTCACCGTCTGATTCCGCAGGGATTCCAGGCAGGCGCGGAGATAGGCGCTCTCCTTGTATGCGCAAACGGCAAATGTGTGCTGACTGGACAAATCTTTTTTCATTGTTTTTTCCGGAACACCGTCACTGTCTTTTCAAAGGGATGCCTCAACTCCTCCACATCCTTCCGGGAGCGGAATACGTTCAGAATTCGTTCATCCTCCGGATCCACAATGGCAACGTCGAAATCCGATGCGTATTCCGGACGGGTCGACGGTCCCTCATAAAAGAAATTGACAATCGTTCCGTCAATCCAGTACACCACATACGAATTGTAATTCAGAATCCGCAGCGATTTTCCTTTCTGGAAATAGTCCCGGATCCACCGTCCTCCGGCCTGATAATCCCGGTTCTGCTCCAGGAAGATCAGACATCCGTTCTCCAGCTGTCCGATCAGCAGCAGGAGCGCTCCGATCCCCGCCGGAATCTGACAGCGGAATTTCGCCAGTATGCTCCACACCAATGCAATCCCTGTCATCGTCAGCGGCATCAGCAGCGGAATCAGGAACACGTAATACCGGTAGGCCGGTTTGATCGGAAAATAACAGATGCTGTGGAGCACATAGACCGCCAGAATCAGCAGGAGATCCCTTCCGGACTTCTGCAGCGACATTGTCGGACTCCATCCCGTCGGCAGGCGGCTCCGGATCCATCCGGCGAACAGCAGCGCCAGCAGTCCGATTCCGGCGAACGCCATATAGACCTCGTATCCGCCGCGGACGGACTGCTGCAGCACCATGCACAATCTCTTCCACACCGGAATTTTCTCAGGCACCACCGCCGAGGAAACCTCTGTATAGCGCACCGAGTGTTCCGACAGATCCCGCAGCGGCCTGTCCGGCATCACAGTTCTGTGAAGATAGCGGTTCAGCCTGGCATCGGGCGTCGGATATCCCGTCTCCTGCAAATTCTGTCCGATCCTCGGCAGCAGAAGCAGGACAAAGAAGCACCCGGCCAGCAGAGGATATCCGACTGCGATCGAAACTCTCTTCTTCCATGTCTCCCCCTTGTGCGCCGCAAGCAGAAGCAGCACCATGACGGGAAAGAGCCCCAGCGAAACCAGAAACCCTTCCGACCGGGACAGCGTAAATCCGACCATTCCCACAGCGACCAGCAGAGCTCTGCTCCATCGCGGCCGGTCGAACAGCAGACAAATCCCCCACACCGTCAGCAGCAGGAAGAAATTGCGCGGCGATTCCGGCATTCCCGCAACCGTGAACCGGATGATCTTCGGAGCAAACACCGTCAGCAGTACGCCCCACGCCGCCAGCTGCGGCGACAGAAACCGTTTCAGAAACACATACAGCAGCGGAATCTGAGCGACAAAGAAAATTCCTCCGCTCAAAATCAGCGCATCCAGCGCATCCAGTCCCGTGATCCACGCGAGAGTCCCCGCGCTTACAATCGGGAGGATCGGCAGCGCCGGGTTCATCGCCTCCCGGAAATGACCTTCCGCAAACAGCCGGGAGCATGTCGCATACACATTCCCCACATCCCGGTACACATCCTCCAGCAGCAGCATCGACAGCGCCGTCACCGCGACGGCCGCAAACACCGAAATTCCCAGCAGGACCTTCGGCGGCAGACATCTGCCAAGGAAAGCCGTCCACCTGTTCATCTTCTCTTCCGAGATGCATCGGGTCAGTGAAGTTTTCAATATCAAATCAGCCTTCGTCTAAAAATTATGCACGTTTCCCGAGCACCCGGAGCGGGTGATGCGGATCGCAAAATAAAATATCGGGGCAATATATCACTTCAGGGAAAACTTTTCAAACCGGAAACCTCAAAAGCCCACTTTTTCCGTTTTTCCGATTGTCCTTTTCTAATCTGTGAAACGGGAGGGATATGCATCCGTCTCATCATATCCGCCGATCTCCCCGTCGTTGAGCACCACTCCGGGCCGGTTGCGGAGCAGAGGCAGCACCGAGGATTCCATCTGACGCGGAACGATCAGGATTTCGAGTCCGTGCAGATCCAGCAGCGGTGAAAAATCCCGGATTTTTGCGCATCCGGCGATCGACAAAATCCGCAGCGGAAGGTGACGAAGCGCTTCCAGCGACTCCACCGGAAGCGCATCCAGCAGCAGCCATTCCAGCGGCAGTTCTCTCAAATTCTCGAGGGACTCCACCGGATTCATGCCGGCATCCAGCTTTTTCAGCGGCATTCCCGCAAGCGGCCGGAGACTTTCGATTCCGTTTCCGCGACAGACCAGCCGTTCCAGTCCGACGTTCCGCAGAGAATCCAGCGACCGAATCAGATTCCATGCACAGTTCAGATCCTTCAGCGTGGCGGTCTGCACCGGGGAGAGGTCCGAAATCTGATTGCTCTGACACGCCAGCACCTTGAGCGGCATCCCCCGCAGCGGTTCCAGCGATCCGATCCGGTTTCCGGAGCAGTCCAGATACTCCAGCGGCATCCCTTCCACTCCCGTCAGAGCCGTAAGACGGTTTCTTGAGCAGTCCAGATAGGTCAGACGCATTCCCGCAAGCGGCGACAGGTTCCGGATCCCGTAATTGGAAAGATTCAACCGTGTCAGATCCCGAGTCCGTGCGACAAGATCCAGAAACTCCGGCAGCAGATACTCCGGAAGCCGGACATGCGGAAGCTGAAGAATGCTCTTCATGATCCCGCTGTTCGGACTGCGCGCAAGAATGTCGTGCACAATGGAAAGCGACGACTTGTAGTTTCCGTCCTTCCACAGCATCAGCGCATCAATTTCCAGTATCTTTGTCCGGTACGCAAACGTGTTGAATCGCGACGCGATCCTCCGTTTCACCCCGATCAGGATCTGCGACCGCTTCTGCGGATCGTTCACATGAGATGCCGCCGTCACATACGCCTTGGCCAGCGCCTCTTCCGCCACTGGTCCGCGCACATAGTCATCCGCAATGGTCAGATACTTCTCAATGGCGTCGGCGAAATGCCGGGTCTCCACCAGCGAGTCGCCCGCCACCACGGGACTCGCCTTCAGCGGAAGAGTCAGACGCGACACCTTCAAACTCCGGATCCGCAGCGATGAATCAAACGCCCGGATTCCGATCGAAGCATAATCCCTCCCCGCAAACGGGAACAAATCCACCGCCGTGATTTCCGCTCCGCCGTCGGTCTTCAGCGTCAGCCGGTCGTTGCGGCGGATGAACTCCACGGTATGAACCATCCTCCTTGTCCGGCGGAGGTCGGCCGGCGCCGCGGAGATCATCTCCGGCGTCGTGCTCTGCGATTCGTTCTTCAAAATCTGATCCATGCCGCTTCCGGTCCCGCTGATCCGGGCGCCGTATCCGCGGGGGAAATCGCGCCATGTCCGCACCGGCAGCAGACGGGCATTGATGCACAGATCAACTCCCCCCTCCGACGCGGTCGACGAATAGCTCATCTCAACCCGCACATTTTCCCGGATTCTCGGATCGGTCAGCCACAGCCACTCTCCCGGCTGGACCCTCAGGCCGTCCGCGGTCCGGACCCACGGTTTTGTCTTCTCCTTCAGAGCGGCGTCGTAGAACGTGAAATTTCCGGAGGGATCCTCTTTCAGGAAATCCGCATCATACACGCTGATCCAGTCGCCATGCTGGAGATCGTAGTCGATGGCCGCGTAAATTCCGGTTCCGAGTCCCAGCAGAATGGCGACCGCGACCGCGATGGAGGTGATCGAATGGCGTTTCATCATCAGAAAAGCCTTTTTCACCCAGGTCGCCCGTTCCGCATGGGTTGCATGACCGCTGAGGAATGCGAGCACCTCGTTGCGGAGCTCCTTGGCGCCGGCGTACCGCTTTTCCGGCTCGACGTTCATGGCCTTGAGCACGACAGCTTCGAGTCCGGCGGGAATCGGGCGGTCCGGAGTCCGGCGGGACGGCGGAACAATCGCTCCCCGGATCGTCGCGGCCAGCAGTTTCTTGACATCGTCACCCTCCAGCGGATTGCAGTATGTCAGGATCGAATAGAGAATTGCGCCGAGGGCATACACATCGGTCCGGAAACTTTTCTGACTGTTTTTTCCTGCCGCCTGTTCCGGCGCCATGTAGCCGGGGGTCCCTTTCCGGACGCCGTCGGAGGTCTGATTTTCGACCCAGGCGATGGCGGAGTCCGCCGGTTCCTCCGAATCGGATTCGGGGACGGAGACCAGCCGGGCCAGACCCCAGTCCATCAGAATCACCTCTCCGTAATCCCCGAGCTGGACGTTTTCGGGTTTCAGATCCAGGTGCAGCACGCCTTTCGAGTGGGCGAATGCGACGCCGTTGCAGATTTTAAGGAAGATCCGCAGCAGTTTATCGAGCGGATAATTTTCCAGGTATTCCGGATCGCCGTCATGGAGTTTATGCAGCACGGACGCCAGAGTCTCTCCGCGGATCAGCTTCATCGTGAAGTAGGGCGATCCGTAGTTGTCCACGCCGATATCGTGGACCGGGACAATGTTCGGATGTTCGAGACTCGCAGTGATCCGGGCCTCTTCGATAAAGCGGAGAATCTCCTCTTTCGGCCGGTTCCGTGCGTCGGGGAGCATGGCCATTGCGATATCGCGTGTGGTGTCGCGGTCCTTGACCTGGATCACGACCTTCATGCCGCCCTGACCGATGCTTTTGCGGAATTTGTATTTATCCTGCGGCTTTCTGGTCAGGGAGGAGAGCAGATCGTCGGCGGTCAGCTCCAGACTTTCGGGGCAGATCGGCGTGGTCCGCTCCTGGGATTCGGTTGCGGCAAAGAGACCGTCGACATCGACCGGAACGGTATCGATTCCGGTCAGCGTATCGCCGGGCGGTTCCGGCATCTGTCTGGTGTCATCCTCCATAGGGCCTCCGAATCGGGAAAGGACCGGGGGCGGTGCGCCGGGCCGGTCCTCCCTGTTTCCGCGGAATCAGAATGTGAATTTCGCGTCGGAAAGACGTCTTGCGAATTCCGCGAGGACCTCTTCCTCCTCCTTCTGACCGCCGCGGGCGACAAACGTTGCGCCGAAGCGGATGTACGGACCGACATCGTCCCACGGCACCGCGCTGATGAGTTTCTCCTTGATCAGCCACTGGCTGAAATCCTCGCCGGAGTGGAATTCCGTTCCGTCGGACGCCTTCTTCGGCACCTTCACATAGAGGTAGAAGGATCCGGCCGGCACCTTTGCATTGAATCCGAGTTTCCGGAGGGTTTCGACCATGCTTTTGAGTCTGCGTTCATATTTTGCGCTGATCATCGGCGTGATGGATTCCTGATCGTCGAGG
>ERZ824600.1648-NODE-1648-length-26500-cov-3.152392_pt1 | contig 26500 bp, 19 predicted proteins | sample MGYA00519933_ERZ824600 | MGnify/ENA primary metagenome ERZ824600 (study PRJEB31778, sample SAMEA3449178) | human gut metagenome | biome: human gut; feature: human-associated habitat; material: faeces | place: United Kingdom | collected 2010/2012 ... | reverse complement strand
GTATGCGGTCAATCGGCCTGCGGCGCAGCCCATTGCGGAGGGAGCGGAGGCAGGCATGCGCTGCCCGGATTTCACCGTGCCGTTATATGGCGAGCAGGGCGGCAGCTTTGTGCTCTCCCGCACGGAGAAGGCGAGGCCGTGGGCCTGGCCCGGCTCGTGATAGGGGTCTTGACCGAGAATTACCACCTTCACCCGCTCAAACGGACAAGCCTCGAAGGCGGCAAACATCTCCCGGCCGGGAGGATAGACTCGTGTCGTGGCGTACTCGTGGCGCACGAAATCGGTAAGCTGCTCAAAATAAGGAGCATCAAACTCGGGTTGCAGCCTCTCGCGCCAACTCTCTTCGATACGAACATTCATTTTTTAAAGTTTTAAACCGTTTCGTTTGGCAAAGCTACAAATAATTCTTACTTTTGCCAACCGAAAAGGCCCCGTAGTTTAGTGAATAGAACGTCAGATTCCGGTTCTGAAGGTCACAGGTTTGAGTCCTGTCGGGGTCACAAATCATAACGAACCTCGCAAGTTGTTTGCTTGCGAGGTTTTTTTATGCAATATGCTCCCGGCATACCGGCTTGCCCCTCATGGGCTGCGGCCGTCATCGCCCGCAAGAAACATTTTTCTGCACCGCTCACCCCCACTCCCCTCACATTGCCCTGCACAACCCACAAAGCCGCCGGCCGAAGCTCCGCCTCGGACATACAGCTTCCCGCTCCGGACTACCATCCTCTTTCTTTTTATAAAATATTTTAGTTTTTTGTTTTTAAAGCTGTATATAATTTATTATCTTTGCTTTATTTCTTACCGAGAGCATTTTTTGTTTGACCTGCTTCTTGATGCCGCTCTTTCTTATACACGACCATTTCCGCAGTTTGGCCTTAGAGATGGCATACTGCTCATAGAATAATTATAAAAAGAAGTCAAGCTTTATGGGGAATTTTGACGTAGACTGTGTCTCCTTCTTGAAAATCGACCGCCACATAGAATATGCGGGCATGCTTTATCAAGGGGCACCCAACGGGTACGGTGTCGTTATCGACAACCTCCATCGCAACATCACACTGGGGATTTTTGCCGCATGGGAACTTAAAACGGCTTACCAGAATGAACTGTCGGAACTGCTTCAAAAAGCCGACGCATTTCAGGCAGCCACGTTTTACGAAACAAACATTTTCCTGGGAGAGGTTTTTTGCCAACGAGAAAAGGGGGTGCGACAGGGTATTGCCATCACGCCTTCGCACCTGTACATAGGAGCCTTTCCTCTGACAGACAACATGAAACGTGTCATAGGGAAAAGATTTGATTTATCAGGCCAGATTACGCACGGCACGTGGGAGATACCCATCGCCGACATCTATGAAGAGCGGGGCTGGACACGCCCCGAATTTCCTTTCTGAAAAACGCGAGAAAAAGAAGTCGAGGAAGAAGAAGGGAAAAGCACGGCAGGGCGCAGCAAGCTAAATACGACAGCGGGTATAACCCACCAGACGGTCATAGCGGGCCCCCTGCGGACGGTGGTAGATGCGTATCTGGTACTCGTTGCGGGTCTCGTAGAAATTACCCTCGATAGGAGCTGCATCGGCCGCACGGCCGGGACGTTGCAGCACATAGCGGTAGTTATAGGCCCCTTGTTTGAGCAGGAGCGACTTTTCATAGGCCCGTGTCGCGGGGTTGTAGGTCAGCCGGGTCGACTCGTCGCGACGGCCGTGCGTAAACTCACCGTCGAGATAGACCTCGCCGTCGAGAGGCGCCCCGGTCGCCAGGGTAAAATGCACGACAAAATAGTCGGCCTCGGTATCGGCCTCATCGCTCTCGTCGGTGCGGATAAAAAAGCGACCCTTCTGCGTTTCGTCGTAAAGATAGGCTCCCCCTGCCCGCGGGCTGTCGGGACGCAACAGGGCATGGTAATAGGGGTCGAAGTAACGCATACTCTCCACCCCAATCGTGTTGTAATGGCGCGAAACCGTCTCAAAACGGCGGTATTCGTTACCGGCCGTGAATATCAGCTGCGGAACATGCCCGTACTCCACCTCCTGATTGCGCACATAGAGCGGTTGCGACAGCCACACACCCGACTCATTGTCGGCATTTGCTGACACAACAGCCTTTATCTCCTCACGCGGATTGCGTATTTCGTATTGGGGATACATCACCTTGAAAGAGAGTTGCTGATGCGCCTTGTTGTAATCGACATCGGTACGGGTGGTTATCTCACACGAAAGGGCCACCAGATTCTCGGTGAGAGAAAAACAGGCCGTGAGCAACAGAGAATCGGGGTTGTTCTCGTGATAAACCAGAAGTGCATAATTACCCGAGACACGGAAGCGCATATCGTCGTTGGGCAAATCGATACGATAATGCACATAGTTGCAATAGGTGTTGAACGAGAGTGCATAGTCGTCGACCGACAACCCGTTAAAACCGTCGATGTACTCCACCTCGGAAAGCAGTGAAGGAGTCCAGTCGGCATCGCAATGCACCACACGGTAATAGAGGTATTGCGGATTGTCTTCGAGCATGTCGAACGAGACGACAATGCCGTTTTCGCTGCCGAGCAGTGCCACGGGAGGAGCCAGCGGGTCGCCCGAGAGACGCACCTGCAAGGTATGCACGTTCGGATTAAAGATTTCGGTACGGTAAGGCTGCACACCGCACACGGCCTGCACCGCCAGAAGTAATATAAAAGAGAGTATATATCGCATATAAGAGTCGGATTTCAATTTCTCAACACCTCCCGTCTGCTTCCTGCCGAAAGCGGCAAAGGGAACGGCCGGCTCACCACTCCACGACAACGACAGCCTCACCTATCTCTCCGGAGATGGGAGGCGTGAGCTTGGCCACGCGCAGCAAACCGCCGGTAATGGCCGGGAAACGTTCGGAGAGAGCGCGGCAGATGCGTCCCGCCACATGTTCGAGCAACGCCGAGGGTCGGGCCATCTCGGCAGCCACCAGTGCATAAAGGGCCGCATAGTTGAGCGTATCGTCGAGGTTGTCGCTCATCATGGCCTGTTCAAAGGGGAAACTCACCCGCAACGACACCTCATAGTCGTTACCCACCCGGCGCTCCTGAGCGGCGACCCCGTGGTAAGCATAAAAACGCATCTGGTTCAGTTCGATAAAGGTATTCATCTGTCGGGATTATTTTCTACAAAAATAAATCTTTTTGCAGAAAAACCGTGTTATTCTGTCGGGAAATTGTATTTTTGCAAACAAACCATGATTAAGCAAACGATATGAGCAAAGAGACTTCCAACGGAATGATTCACAATAATTTTTCGGCCAACACCACGATTGTGGGCAACATCAACGCCGCGAGCGACATACGCATCGACGGAACCCTGCAAGGCAACATCGAGTGCGCCGGGAAAGTAATCATCGGCGAACAGTCACGCATACAGGGAAACATCACGGCCGCCAATGCCGAAATCAACGGCAAAGTCAACGGCAACCTCACCATACAGGATACCCTCACCCTGAAATCGACATCGAACATCGAGGGCGATATCGCCACACAAACGCTGATTATCGAGCCCAAAGCCATCTTCAATGGAAGTTGCAAGATGCAAGATGCCCGACGCACCGGCAAGGAGGGGAAATAATCTGCAAGGAATGTATCCTCGCCAAGAGACAGCCCCGACAAACGGGCTGCCTCCGCAACAAACCATCAACAGAGCCGCCGGTAAGAGTTGCCGGCTGTTCTGTTTTTTATGTTTAACCGGCACCAACCCGTAACACCCCCACTCCTGCCATGATAGAATATATCCGCGGCGAAGTCGCCGAACTCACCCCCACACTAGCCGTCATCGACTGCCAGGGCGTAGGCTACGGCCTCAACATCACCCTTACCACATACAGCACACTGGCCGTAGGGCGGGAAACTCGCCTCTACGTCTACGAAGCCATACGCGAAGATGCACACCTCCTCTACGGTTTTGTCGACCGGCGGGAGCGCGAACTCTTCCTGCTGCTCATCTCGGTATCGGGCGTGGGACCCAACACGGCACGCATGATTCTCTCGTCGCTTTCACCGGCCGAACTCGAACAGGTCATCGCTGCGGGACAGGTCAATACGCTCAAATCGGTGAAGGGAATCGGAGCCAAAACTGCCGAACGCATAATTGTTGACCTCAAAGATAAAATAAAAGCAGGGGGTAATACGTTACTTATAAGCCCAACGACCCAACAGCAGGAATTGCAAGATGAGGCCGTCGCCGCACTGGTGATGCTGGGATTCCCCCAGGCTGCCTCGCAAAAGGTCGTGCAGAAGCTGTTAAAAGAGAATCCGACCCTCAAAGTCGAAAGCCTGATAAAGACCGCATTGAAAATGCTGTAATCACCTGTATCGACGGTCGGAGAAATAGAAAACGATTGGCCTCACGGCGACCGTCCGATAATGAGAAAGAGACTTTTTGCCATATATATCATTCTGGTTATAAGCGGAATATGTCTATATTCCGCCGGAGCCTCATCACAAGCTGCCCCCCCGCCGGGGCAACAGGCCGCCGCAAGCGATACCACACCGCGCACCCCGTCGCGCTTCCCCGTAGCCAAAACCTCGATAGAGACCTTCGACGACCTGCACCGGCTGCCGCCGGCCGACTTGAAGACCCCCGAAAACGTCCGCACCGAAGTCGAGTACGATGCCAAGACCAACTGCTATGTAATACGCACCAAGGTGGGCGACATGGAGGTGTCGACCCCCTTCATGCTCACCGCTGACGAGTACAGCGACTACTCGCTCAAAAAATCGATGCAGGAATATTACCGGGCCAAAAACGCCGAGAACTTTGCCAAGGGGGGCACCGAGTTTGACTTCCTCGACATGCAGTTCAACATACAGGCCCTCGACAAGGTATTCGGCCCGGGTGGCGTGCGGCTCAAAACCAGCGGGTCGATGAGCCTCACCCTCAGCCTCGTTACCAACAAAATCGACAACCCCGCCCTGGCCGAGAGCGCCCGGAAGAAGACCTACTTCGACTTCGACGAAAAGATTCAGGCCAACATCAACGCATCGGTAGGTACGAAGATAGGGTTCAACATGACCTACAATACCGACGCCACCTTCGACTTCGACGCCCAGAAGATGAGTCTGAAATACGAAGGCGATGAAGACCAAATCATCAAGACCATCGAGGGAGGTAACATAAGTATGACCACCGGCTCGTCGCTCATACGGGGCGGTACCTCGCTCTTCGGTCTGAAAACGACCCTGCAATTTGGCAAACTGACCGTTACCGGACTCGTGTCGCAACAGGAGACCGACTCAAAGACGGTGAGCAGCGAAGGCGGCAGCCAGACCACCGAATTTGAAATCGGAGTCGATGCCTACGACCAGAACCGGCACTTCTTCCTGGCCCACTACTTCCGCGACAACTACGACAACTTCATCTCGCGGCTGCCCTACATCACATCGGGTATCACCATCAACCGCATCGAGATATGGGTCACCAACAAGCAGGGCTCCTACGACAACGCCCGCAACATCGTGGCCTTTGCCGACCTGGGTGAGACCCAGGCCGACAACCTGGCCAGCAACCACTGGTCGACCACCGGCGCACAATATCCCTCAAACACGGCCAACAGTCTCTACAACGACATCATCGCCTCCTACCCCGACGCCCGCTACATCAGTCAGGTAACGCAAGCGCTGAGCCCCCTCGAAGCCTTTGGCATCTACGGCGGCGAAGACTATGCCAAGATAGAGAGCGCCCGCCTGCTGTCGTCGTCGGAATATACCCTCAACAGCCAGCTCGGTTACGTCTCGCTCAACAGCCAGCTGTCGAGCGACGAAGTGCTTGCCGTGGCCTTTGAGTACACCAAGAACGGACAGACCTACCAGGTGGGAGAGTTTTCGACCGACATCACCGACACCGAACAGAGCCTCTACGTCAAGATGCTGAAAGGCTCGACCGTCACCAACAAGAAACCGATTTGGGACCTGATGATGAAAAACGTCTACTCGCTGGGCGCCTACCAGATAGAGCAGGAAAACTTCCGCCTCAACATCTACTACCAGAACGACTCGGCCGGTACCAACACCGCCTACCTGCCGGTGGGCAACATCAAGGAGAAGACCCTCTTGCAGGTGATGAACCTCGACCGGCTCGACAACAACCAGGAGACCAACTCCGACGGTATCTTCGACTACGTGTCGGGCTACACCGTACTGCCGTCGTCGGGACGCATCATCTTCCCCGTCGTAGAGCCGTTCGGCTCGCACTTGCAGGCAGCCATCGGCACCCCCGACGCCTCACGCTACGCCTACCAAGAGCTCTACGACTCGACCCTCACCGTGGCCAAGCAGTTTGCCGACAAGAACAAGTTTATTCTCAAAGGCGAATACCAGGCCTCGTACAGCTCCGAGATACACCTCAATGCCTTCAACATTCCACGCGGGTCGGTGCGGGTAACCGCCGGCGGCGTAACCCTCACCGAGAATGTCGACTACACGGTCGACTACAACATGGGTGTGGTAACGATTCTCAACCAGAGCTACATCGACTCGGGCACCAGCATCGACGTCTCGTTCGAAAACCAGAGCCTGAGCATGCAGCGCAAGACGCTGGTGGGCCTCGACCTCAACTACGCCTTCACGCCCGACTTCAACCTGGGGCTCACCCTCATGCACATGAAAGAGAAGGCCCTCACCGAGAAGGTAAACCTCGGCAGCGAAGTACTCAACAACACGCTGTGGGGCATCAACACCTCCTACAACACCGAGTTCCAGTGGCTCACCTCGTGGCTCAACAAGATACCCACCGTTACAGCCACTGCTCCGTCGCGGCTGTCGCTCACCGCCGAGTTTGCCCAACTCATTCCGGGAGAGAAGAAAAATGCCTCCACGCTCTCCTATCTCGACGACTTCGAGGGCTCGCAAACGACCATCGACATACGCACACCCTACTCATGGACACTGTCGGCCACGCCGTCGATGTTCATGGAGTCGTCGCTGTCGAACGACCTCAACTACGGCCGCAACCGGGCCCTGCTGGCCTGGTACTACATCGACCGCATCTTTACGCAGCGCAACTCGTCGGCCACGCCCGCCCACATCAAGAACGACCTCGAACAGCTCTCCAACCACTACGTGCGCGAGGTAGAATACACCGAGGTGTTCCCCAACAAGGAACTTAACTACGGCGAGTCGTCGGTCATGCAGGTACTCAACCTCTCCTACTACCCGCAAGAGCACGGACCCTACAACACCGACGCCCAGAACATCGACGAAGAGGGCCGGCTGCTCAACCCCGAAAAGCGGTGGGCAGGCATCATGCGCAAGATGGATATCACCGACTTTGACAACTCCAACATCGAGTACTTGCAATTCTGGCTCATGGACCCCTTCCTCTACAACGAAGACGGCAGCAACAAGGGGGGTATGCTCTACTTCAACTTCGGAGAGGTGTCGGAAGACATTCTCAAAGACGGCATGAAATCCTACGAAAACGGCCTTCCCATCAACAACGATACCTCTTACCTCTCCACGACGGTGTGGGGGCGTGTCTCGCGACAGCAGTCGCTCACCTACGCCTTCGACAACAGCAGCGGCGCCCGTGTGCGGCAGGACGTGGGTCTCGACGGGCTCTCCGACGACGACGAAGCGGGCTTCTCCTCTTATCAGGAATTTGTCGCCGGACTCCGTGCCAAGCTCTCAGGTACGGCGCTCAACCGCATGCTGGCCGACCCGCACTCCCCGCTGAACGACCCCGCCCGCGACAACTACCAGTACTTCCTGAGCGAACGTTTCAACGAGGAAGAGACCGACATTCTCACCCGGTACAAATACTACAACGGCACCGAGGGGAACTCCCTCTCGGCCGACGAGGTCGACGACCGCTACTACCAGTCGTCGCGCAGCGTGCCCGACGTCGAAGACATCAACCAGGACAACACCCTCGACGAGTACGAGCGTTACTACCAGTATGCCGTGAAAATCACCCCCGAGGCCTTGCAGGTGGGCAGCAACTACATTACCGACGTGCGCACGGTAACGGTGCCGCTGCGCAACGGCGAGTCGTCGACAGTGCGGTGGTACCAGTTCAAGATACCCTTGCGCGATGACAGCGAAGACGCCTCGCACGAGCCGCGCCAGACCATCGGGTCGATACAGGACTTTTCGAGCATACGGTTTGCCCGCATCTTCCTCACGGGCTTCAACAAAGAGACCCACCTGCGCTTTGCCACCCTCGAACTGGTGCGCGGCGAATGGCGCACCTACGAGTACAAACTGCATTCCGACATCAGCGGCAGCAGCAATGCCCCCGCCGAAGGCGACATCGACGTGTCGGTGGTCAACATCGAGGAAAACGCCGGCCAGACACCCGTCAACTATGTACTCCCCCCGGGCGTAACCCGCATCATCTCGCCCGACCAGTCGCAAATTACCCAACTCAACGAACAGGCCATCTCGCTCACCATCAGAGACCTGCCCTCGAAGAATGCCCGGGCCATTTACAAAAGCGCCGGCACCGACATGCGCAACTACAAGAGCCTGCAAATGTTTACCCACGCCGAGCAACTCATCGATGACGACACCGACCTGAAAAGCGGCGAACTGTCGGTATTCATTCGCCTGGGTTCGGACTACTGCAACAACTACTATGAATACGAGATACCCTTGCAGCTCACCCCGGCCGGCCGCTACAACACATACAGCTCGGCCGACCAGGAAAAGGTGTGGCCCGAGGCCAATATGTTTGACTTCCCGCTCGAACTGCTCACCTCGCTGAAACAGGAGCGTAACCTCGCCCAGAACACCAACGGCTCGGGCGTGAGCTGCACCACGCCCTATTCGAGCTACGACCCCGACAAGCCGACCAACAAAATCACCGTCATGGGTAACCCCTCGCTCTCGAACGTAAAAACCATACTCGTGGGCGTGCGCAACAACTCGGGCCGCAAGAAGAGTGCCACCGTGTGGATAAACGAGCTGCGCCTCAAAGGTTTCAACGAGGAGGGCGGCTGGGCTGCCAAGGGCAACCTCAACCTGGCCGTGTCGGACATCGCCACCCTCAACATGAGCGGACTGGTAGAGACGACCGGTTTCGGCGGCATCGACCAGAGCCTGAGCGAACGTCGGCTCGACGACCTCTACCAGTACAACTTCGCCGCCATGGTCGACCTGGGCCGCTTCTTCCCCGAGAAAGCCAAAATCAAGGCGCCGATTTTCTACTCCTACACGATGGAGAAATCGCTGCCCAAATACAACCCGCTCGACCAGGACATACTGCTCTCCGATGCCCTCGAAGCCGCCGCCAACGATGCCGCGCGCGACTCGATAAAACAGCTCTCGATAACCCAGTCGACCGTGAAGAGTTTCAGCCTCTCGGGCTTCAAGGTCGACATCAAGAGCAAAAACCCCATGCCCTACGACCCGGGTAACTTCACGTTCAGCTACGCCCAGAACAAGCAGCACGAGAACGACCCGACCACCGCCTACGAAAACACCAACACCTACAACGGCAACCTCATATACAGCTACTCGCCCCTCATCAAGCCGTGGCAGCCCTTCGGAAAGATAAAGTCGAAATCGAAGAGCCTCAACGTTCTCAAAAAGATGAGCATCAACTACCTGCCCAACAATCTCTCGTTCGGCACCAGCATATCGCGTTACTACTACGAGCAGCAACTACGCAGCATCGACGAAAGCGATGTAACGCTGCCCGTGTCGGTGAGCAAGAGCTTCCTGTGGGACCGCCAGTTTGCCATACAGTGGAATCTCCTGCAAAGCCTCTCGATGAACCTCTCGACCGCCACCAACGCCCGCATCGAAGAGCCGTCGGGAGCCGTAAACAAACGCCTCTTTGCCGACGAATATACGGTGTGGAAAGACTCGGTAAAGAACAGCCTGCGCCACTTCGGTACCCCGTGGGAATACCAGCAGAGTTTCAACGCCACCCTCAACGTGCCCCTCAACAACATACCCTCGCTCAACTGGATAAGCCTCACCTCGTCTTACAACGCCACCTATAACTGGGAGCGCGGCGCCACCATCGACGACACCACCTCGGTGGGCAACTCCATCAGCAACCAGGGTCGCCTCTCGGTAAACGGACGTTTCAACTTCGAGAGCCTCTACAACAAGTCGAAGTTCCTGAAATCGGTCAACCAGAAATTCAACAACCGGGGCAACAACAGCCGCACCCCGCAGAAGCGCAACCGCTACCAGCGCACCGTCACCCTGCGTGCCGACACATCGACCCTCGTGCGCCACAACCTCGACAGCAAGAAACCCGTCGTATCGGCGACTCTCAAAGGCGAAGCCTACCCCATCAAATACAAGGTCGTCGATGCCAACACGATACGCATCGAGACCCGCGCCGACGAACGTGTCATCGTTACCGTACTGCCGGGGAAACGGCGCGAAGAGAACAAGTGGTACCAGGCCGGGCTCTATGCCACCCGCTTTGCCATGATGCTGCGCAGTGTCAACGTGCAGTTCAGCAACACCCGCGCCATGACCCTGCCGTCGTTCGAACCATCGATAGGCGACATCTTCGGACAGTCGTCGGCCTACGGAGCCATGGCTCCGGGTCTGGGCTTTGCCTTTGCCACCGTGGGTACCGGCTACATCGACCAGGCCGTCGACAACAACTGGCTCATGACCCAGGACTCCTCGCTCATCAGTCCGGCCATATACAACCGCACCAACGACTTGCAGACCGACATCGTACTCGAACCGCTGAGAGGGTTTAAAATCACCCTCAACATCGCCCGCAGCCAGAGCCACAACGACCAGATCTATTTCATGTACGACAACAAACCCACCATACAGGGAGGCAACTTCACCATGACCCACATGGCCATATCGACCTCGATGAAGAGACTGTCGCCCGACAACGGATACCAGTCCGACGCGTTCGACCGCTTCCTGCAAAACCGGCAAATCGTTGCCGACCGTCTGGAAAGTCTTTACGCAAAGACCTTCTATCCGGCCGCCGACTTCTTAGGCGAAAGCAACTTGGCCGGTCAACCCTATAACCGTATAAACGGAGGCATAAACACCAGCTCGGCCGATGTCATGATACCGGCCTTCATCGCCGCCTACACCGGGCAAGATGCCAACGAAATAGAACTCACGGCTTTCCCCTCGTGGAGCCAGCTCATTCCCAACTGGAAAGTTTCCTACGACGGACTGTCGAGGCTGAAACGGATGCAGAAACACTTCAAGAGCTTCATCATATCCCACGCCTACAAATGCACCTACAACGTAACCAGCTTCTCGTCCTACCTCAACTGGGCCGGTGTGGGAGGCGACATGGGCTTTGTCAAAGATTCACAGACGGGGCTTCCCACCCCCTCGTCGCCCTACGACATCTCGTCGGTAACGATAGTAGAGAGTTTCTCTCCGCTGCTGGGCATCGACTTCACCCTCAAAAACAACCTGTCGGGCAGCCTCGCCTATAAAAACAGCCGCAACCTCAACCTGAGCATCTCCTCGGTGCAACTGGTCGAGGCCATCACCCAGGACGTTACCGTAGGGGTAGGCTACAAGATTACCGGGCTGCGCGGCTTCTTCTCGGGTAAGGGCGGAAAACAGGGCACATACAGCAACGACCTCAACCTGCGGGGCGACTTCTCGTTTGCCAAGACCCACTCCCTCATTCGCCGCATCGAGCAGAACTATACCCAGGCTACGGCCGGCAACAAGTCTATCAACATGAAATACTCGGCCGAGTACAAACTCAGCCGTTACATCACCCTGCAAGCCTACTACGACCTGCAAATCTCCACGCCGCTCATTTCGTCGAGCAGCTACCCCACCCTCAACAGCGACATCGGCATCACCATCAAACTCGACCTCGCCCGATAACGTCTGCCGGGCGCAACATGGCACTGCCGTCGCAACATTCTCATACGAAGAGAGGGGAGAGACCCGGTCGGGTCTCTCCCCTCTCTTCCGACACGGACATACCGGTCAGGAAATTGGGAATTTTCAAGCAAAAGAAAGGGCTCCCGCGTGTGGAGCCCCTTCTCTTACATTATTCTCAGGCGGGATAGGGATTGTCGGCCAGTGATTGCAGCACCTGACGCTCGGCATCGGTGAGCGACTTGCCACGGCGGGCCATCATACGCCCGGCCATCTCCATGACCTTCGTTACGGGTACAGACTGGAAGCCTTCGGCTCCGCCCTGCACAAAAGAGTCGATGACCGTGCGGGGGAATCCGGGACCGTAGACGTTGGCACCTACCCCCACAACGGTGGCGGTGTTGAACATCGTGTTGATGCCCGAGCGGGAGTGGTCGCCCATAAGCAGGCCGCAGAACTGCATGCCGGTAGGCTTGAAACGGTGCGTGACATAATCCCACAACTTGATTTCGGCGTAGTTGTTTTTGAGATTGGAGCAGTTGGTATCGGCACCGAGGTTGCACCACTCGCCGATAACGGCATTGCCCAGATAGCCGTCGTGGCCCTTGTTGGAGTAGGCCTGCATGACGACGTTGCTCAACTCGCCTCCCACCTTGCAGTAGGGACCGAGGGTGGTAGCGCCATAGATTTTGGCGTTCATGTTCACCGTGGCATGGGTGCAGGCAGCAAACGGGGCACGTATGCACACCCCCTCCATCACCTCGGCGTCGCGGCCTATATACACCGGGCCATTGTTGACGTTGATAATGACACATTCGAGCTTGGCCCCCTCTTCGATAAAGAGCCGCGGGGTACCGTCGGGGAAGGTGGGTTCACCTACCAGCCGGCACGACTCGGGCAGGGGCTGCGAGGTGCGTCCGGCAGTGAGACGACGGAAGTCTTTTTCGAGCTCGCGGCCGTTCTCTCTGAAAATGTCGTAAGCGGCATATATCGCCACGTAGGGGCTGTCATAGGCAACGGTGGTGGCAAAACGGCGGGCATCGAAGTCGGCACGGCTCCCGGCAAAGGCCAGCAGCTCGCCCTCGTGCCCCACCAGGGCGCTGCCCACGGCCAGCCGGGCCACGGCTGCGGCAAGGGCAGCATCGGGGCACACATGGCCGGCCACAAAACGGGCCTCGGCCGGGAGTGCCGGGTATTTCACCGCGAGATAATCGGCCGTGAGAGCCGTGTACTCGCCGGGCAGATAGTGCTGCCACTTCTCCTTTATCGTAGATATGCCCACTCTCACATCGCTCACCGCACGGGTGAAGGTGATGGGCAGGCAGGCGCAATGCCGTTCGGGGGTATCAAAAAGAACGATATTTTCCATATTTCCTAAATAAACAGATTTCACTTTTTTGCCAGCAGGCCCGACCGGGGTGGGCGTGCTGCATCACTCCTCCTCGTCTCCGCCGGGAAGGTGGAGAATAAAGGTGGTGCCGCCTATCGACACGATGTCGGCGTGCCCGAGGCGCACCTGGTCGCGCTTGCCGAGGCGGTCTTGCCGCAGATAGGTGCCCGAGCGGGCCGAGCAGTCGCGGAGGGTGTAGACGGGCTCGCCCCGCTTGTTGAGCCGGACATTGATGATGCAGTGTCGGCGTTCGAGGTCGGCATCGCTGCTTTCGATGGCAATGTCGACATCGGTGCCTTTATTGCGGCGGCCTATCACGTTGTCGCCAACGATGAGGGGAAACTCCTGACGTTCGCAGCAGTTGTTTTCCAGCACGACAATCTTGCCCCAGTCGGCCGTGTCGGGCTGACGGACAATCTCTTCATAAGACAACGAAAAACTTTTTCCACAGTGTGAACACACCAGAAAAAGCGATTCACCGGCGCTGCAACGCTGCTCGTCGAAGGTAACATAGCCGTCGCAACGGGGGCAGAGAACTCTCTTCATACTTTGTGAAACTTTTCTACAAAGTTAAACGATATTCGGCAGAGAAACAAATCTCCGGCAAAAGAGAAGCGGAAATCGCATTTTCCTGTCGGGGCGATTGTTTTTCTTACAGTTTATCGTATCTTTGTCAATGGCGGAGAGACTATCCCGGACAGGTTGCCGCAAGTCGCTCTGCCCAGGCGGCAGGCTGCATCAGCAACCATAAGCGGCAAGGAGGGCCCGCCCCCGAAAAATGTCAAAAAACCGTTTCGGAACAGGCCGAAGGCCTTCGTCCGGACATACTAAATATGAGTTTCTATGAACGAGCAAATCAAGCAAATCGCCTCCCGACTGAAAGGTCTGCGGGAAGTTCTCGACCTGACAACGGCCGACGTTGCGGCCGTGTGCGGCATCGAACCGCGGGAATATGAAATGATGGAATCGGGACATATTGACATTCCCGTAAGTATCTTGCACCAGATAGGAAACCACTACGAGATAGACCTGTCGGCACTCATGTTCGGCGAGGAGCCCCGCATGAACAGCTACTTTCTCACCCGCAAGGGCAAGGGTGCCAGCGTACAGCGCACCCAAGCCTACAAGTACCAGTCGCTGGCGGCCGGATTCATGAACCGCAAGGCCGACCCGTTCATCGTTACCGTAGAGCCCCACGACGAAGAAGAGCCCATCTATCTCAATACCCACCCGGGACAGGAATTCAACTATGTGCTCGAAGGCCGCATGACCCTGCAAATCGGGAACAAGCAACTTATCCTGAACGAAGGCGACAGCCTCTACTTCGACGCCAACCGCCCCCACGGCATGAAAGCCCTCGACGGTAAACGTGTACAATTCCTTGCCATCATCTTTTAATTATCAGCCCCATGTTAGAGAAATTTCTGAAACAGACACACTTCTCCTCACAAGAAGATTTCATCAAAAACTTCCATATAAACGTACCCGAAAATTTCAACTTCGGATACGACGTCGTCGACGAATGGGCCCGCATAGCCCCCGACAAAAAGGCCCTCTGCTGGACCAACGAAGAAGACCACCACATCGATTTCACCTTTGCCGACATCAAGCGGGAGAGCGACAAGACAGCCTCGTTTTTCCAGTCGCTGGGCATCAAGCGCGGCGACATGGTGATGCTCATACTCAAACGCCGCTATGAATTCTGGTTCTCCATCATCGCCCTGCACAAGATAGGCGCCGTGTGCATACCGGCCACTCACCTGCTCACCGAAAAAGACATCATATACCGCTGCAACGCCGCCGACATAAAGATGATTGTCGCCGTAGGCGAAGAGCCCGTCATCGGACACGTCGACCGCTCGGTGGCCGACTCGCCCTCGCTGCAATACCGGGTGTCGATAGGCCCCACCGTTCCCGAAGGCTGGCTCGACTTCCACGCCGGCATCGAGGCGGCAGCACCGTTTGAACGCCCCGCCCTGGCCAACACCAACGACGACACCTCCCTGCTCTACTTCACCTCGGGTACCACCGGAAACCCCAAGATGGTAGCTCACGACTTCACCTATCCGCTGGGACACATCGTTACCGGGTCGTACTGGCACAATCTCAACGAAGAGAGCCTGCACCTCACCCTGGCCGACACCGGCTGGGGAAAAGCCGTGTGGGGAAAACTCTACGGTCAATGGATTGCCGGAGCCAATGTCTTTGTATATGACTTCGAGAAATTTGTGCCGGCACACGTACTCGAAATGATAGAGAAATACCACATCACCTCGTTCTGTGCCCCTCCCACGGTATTCCGCTTCCTCATACGCGAAGACCTCTCCAAATACGACATCTCCTCGCTGCGCTACTGCACCATCGCCGGCGAAGCTCTCAACCCCAAGGTCTACGAAGAGTTCTACCGCATCACGGGCATCAAACTCATGGAGGGCTTCGGACAGACCGAGACGACCCTCACCATCGCCACCTACCCATGGATCGAACCCAAACCGGGCTCGATGGGTATTCCCAACCCGCAATACGATGTAGACCTGCTTACGCCCGACGGCCGCTCGGCCGAGGAGGGAGAACAGGGACAAATCGTTATCCACACCGACAAGGGCAAACCCCTCGGACTCTTCAAAGAATATTACCGCGACCCCGAAAAGACGCACGAAGCCTATCACGACAACATCTACTACACGGGCGACGTAGCCTGGCGCGACGAAGACGGCTACTACTGGTTTGTGGGACGTGCCGACGACGTCATCAAATCGTCGGGCTACCGCATCGGCCCGTTTGAGGTAGAGAGCGCCCTGATGACTCACCCCGCCGTGGTAGAGTGTGCCATCACCGGCGTACCCGACGAGATACGCGGCCAGGTGGTAAAAGCCACCATCGTCCTGGCGAAAGAGTATAAAGAGAAGGCCGGCGACGAACTGGTGAAGGAGATTCAAGACCATGTAAAACGGGTAACCGCTCCCTACAAATACCCCCGCATCGTAGAGTTTGTCGACGAACTGCCCAAGACCATCAGCGGAAAGATACGCCGTGTCGAGATACGCCAGAAATCCAACCACTAATACAGCCGAGGCCATGTCTATCTACAAACGCATCACAGTAAAAATAGGCAGCAACGTACTCACCCGCCCCGACGGCACCCTCGACGTTACCCGCATATCGGCACTGGTAGACCAGGTGGCCGAGTTGCACCGCCGCCACGTCGAAGTCATTCTCGTCTCCTCGGGTGCCGTGGCCTCGGGCCGCAGCGAGCTGGGTATCGAACACGACAGGAAACTCGATGCCGTATCGGCCCGACAGCTCTTCTCGGCCGTGGGCCAGGCCAAGCTCATAAACCGCTACTACGAGCTCTTCCGCGAACACGGCATCGCCTGCGGCCAGGTACTTACCATGAAAGAGAATTTCGCCACACGCCGCCACTACCTCAACCAGAAACACTGCATGGAGGTGATGCTCGAAAACGGAGTGATACCCATTGTCAACGAAAACGACACCGTGTCGGTAACCGAGCTGATGTTTACCGACAACGACGAACTATCGGGCATGATTGCCACCATGATGGGCGCCGAAGCCCTCATCATTCTCAGCAACATCGACGGCATCTACGACGGGAAACCCGGCGAAGCCGGCAGCCACGTCATTACCGAAATCGCCGCCGACAGCCGCGCCGAACTGTCGAAATACATACAGACCGGCAAGTCCTCTTTCGGCCGGGGAGGTATGCTCACCAAGTGCAACATCGCCCGCAAGGTGGCACAGGAGGGCATCGAGGTGATTATCGCCAACGGCAAACGCGACAACATACTCACCGACCTGCTCGGCAACGGAGAGACGGTGCTCTGCACCCGCTTCCTGCCGGCCACCAAGACGACATCGAGTGTCAAGAAGTGGATTGCCCACTCCGAAGGTTTTGCCAAGGGTGAGTTGCACATCAACGCCGGCGCCGCCCAGCAACTGCTCTCGCACCGGGCCGTGAGCCTGCTGCCCATAGGGGTGACCGAGGTAAGGGGCGACTTCGAGAAAGACGACATCGTGCGCATCTGTTCTCCCGAAGGGCAACCCATCGGAGTAGGACGCATCAGCTGCGACAGCGAGAAAGCCCGCACACTCATCGGCAAGAAGGGGGCCAGACCTCTGGTACACTACGACTATCTCTACCTCGACCGGGAAGCGACTGTCTGAGTGCGCCCCGGCTACACCGTTACCGATACAAAAGTAAAAGGCCGTCTCAGTCGAGACGGCCTTTCTTGGAATAAAACATAAATTGGGAGGATAAGATTAAGTAATTTATTCGGTCTTCTTGGCCGCGGTCTTACGGGTAGAGGGTTTCTTCACGGCTGTTGCCCGCTTGGCCGCATGTTCCTCTTTGGCTATTTTCAACTCTTTCTTCAAGACATCTATCTCGGCCGCCTGGTTACGAATGGTCGTGATGAGCGAGTTGAGCTCTTCATTCTCTATCGTATCGGGATACTGCTCCTGCACGCGCACGATGAAATCGCTCAGCACATTCATATAGTTGGTAAAGGCCTCATAGGCCGAGTCGTAAGGGCTATAATGGCTGTGTATGGCACCGTCGGAGAGGAACTTGGTGCACATGTAGTAGAAGTGATCACTGGTTTGCAGATAATGCCAGTCCTGTTTGAGACGACGGTCGTCGCACAAGCGCACGCGTTCGGCCACGGAGTAGAGTTTGTCGAAAGCTTCATTTTGCAGCAGGTTACCCAGCCAGGCACTGGTGTCGCGCTCCTCGTCGGCCCACGAGATAGGATAGCTCACCGAGAGCGAATCGACCGGTTTGAGCTTGGAGATGACCTCGGTGGGTGTGGAGAAGGTGATGCCCATCTGCTCGGCAAAATAGGGAAGCGCTTTCATAAATTCAAAGATACCGCTCTCCCGCGGCTGTAATTCGCCCAGGGTCTCGTAGTTCATGAACAGGTTCACAACCTGCTCGGTCTCGGGAATGGAGTTGATCCAGCCCATATACTTGTCGGCCGTGAGAGGATACTCATTCCACTCATAGTTGGAGAAACGGAAGGTGATGTCGTCGCTCAGCTTGTAGTTTTTGAGCAACAGTTTCAACTTGGGCACCGCCGTGGAACAATAGAGATAGTTGGGGCTCTTCCATCCGAGTATGTGCTTGGCACCTTCGGTGATGCAGCCCTTGAAACCCATATCGGCTACCATGCAGGCAATCTCGTCGGAGTATATCAGCTCGGTGTTGCGGAACACCTTGGGTCGCTGCCCGAAGAGCTCTTCGATTTTGTCGTCGTGTTCCTTTACCTGCAAAGCAAACTCCTCGGGGTCGCGCAGCGAGGCCAGCGAGTGGGCATAGGTCTCGGAGAGGAACTCCACACAGCCGGTGCGAGCCAACTCCTTCATAGAGTCGATAAACTCGGGCACATAGATTTCGAGCTGTTCGAGGGCCACACCCGAAATGGAGAATGCCACCTTGAACTTGCCGTTGGAGTTCTTTATCATTTCGAGAAGGGTCTGATTGGCGGGCAGGTACGAACGATGGGCAATACGGGTGATAATCTCGTCATTGTTATAATCGTCGTAGTAATAATGGTCGTTACCGATATCGAAGAAACGATAACGTTTCAGCCTGAACGGCTGGTGAATCTGAAAGTAAAAACAGATGGTTTTCATATACAGTAATCTTTATTTCATCAGATAAAATATTCTCAGGGCTGCATAACTTTGTGGTAGATATCTATGACCTTCTTGCCGGCATATACCCATTTTATCTCGTCAACTTCCCGTTTTCCCTCCTCTTTCAGCTGCTGATACATAGCCGGATAGGTAATGATGGAATAGATGGCATCGGCCATTGCCTGCACATCCCAATAGTCTATTTTGACGACATTGTTGAGAATTTCGGCACACCCCGACTGTTTGGAGATAATCGACGGAACCCCCACCTGCATGGCTTCAAGCGGCGAGATACCGAAAGGCTCCGACACCGACGGCATGACATATACATCGCTGGCTTTGAGCATCTCATAGACCTGCTTGCCCCGCAAAAAGCCTGTAAAATGGAAGTGATCTGAGATATTGCGCTGCGCAGCCAGACATATCATCTTGTTCATCATATCGCCACTGCCGGCCATGACAAAGCGCACGCGATTGGTCTTGCGCAACACCTGGGCGGCTGCCTCAACAAAATACTCGGGCCCCTTCTGCATGGTAATGCGGCCCAGGAAGGTTACGACCTTTTCCTTGGGGTTATGAGGCATCTGTATGGCCATGATTTCGGGGCTGAGGGGTTCAACCGCATTGTGTTCGGTGGTCACCTTGGAGGGGTCGATACCATATTTCTCAATCACCGTCTGCCGGGTAAGATTACTTACGGTAATGATATGATCGGCCCATGTCATACCGTCTTTTTCGATGGCAAAGACGGTGGGGTTGACATTGCCACGGCTACGGTCGAAGTCGGTGGCATGGACATGTATGACCAGCGGTTTGCCGGTTATCTGCTTGGCGTGTATTCCGGCCGGGTAAGTAAGCCAGTCGTGCGAATGAATGACGTCGCAGGGATAGGTACCCGCCACAATCGAATAGTTGTTTATCTCTTCAAGGAGGTTGTCGGGATAACGGCCCGAGAACTCGATACAGCCAAGATCATTGGTATGTAAGTAGTTAAAATCGGCATAAATATGATCTCTCAAATCGAAGTACTCCTGAGGATTCATGCAGTAACCGAGACGACCGGCCACATAATCCCACGAGACGTCACGCCACACGACCGGGGTATTTCCCGCACCGACGATGTGGGCAAAGCTTTTATCTTCGTCTCCGTAGGGTTTGGGTATGACAAAGGTAATATCCATGTCGCCGCACTCGGCCATACCCTTTGTAAGGCCATAGCTCGCCGTACCTAAACCTCCCAAAATATGCGGAGGGAATTCCCACCCGAACATGAGTGCTTTCATGTGCTTTTCAAGATTTAAATTTTTCTACTTATATATGGTTATATTTTTTCAACAGACGCAAGACTCGCAATATCTCTCCCACATTCGCAGCGAGACTTATTCCGCCCCGGCCCGAATAGGGCGGGTTGCCGTCGAAGAGTTCCGATATGGTACCTATACAGGTATTCGACATCTCTTCTTCAAACCCGATGAGCATACGTTCCAGGAAAGAAACGCCACTGATGCCAAAGAGTTTGAGATAGGCATCGGCATAAGCTCCCATGAGCCACGGCCGGGCCGACCCTTGGAAATAGGCACGGGCACGCTGGTCTTCATTGCCCACGTATATGGGAGAATATCCGTGGCTTTTAGGGCTGAGTGTACGGATACCCTTGGGGGTAAGCAACTCCCGGGTAACGACATCGAGCGCCTTTTTACGCTCGCTCTTGTCAAGCGGAGAGTAGTCGAGCGAAAGGGCAAACAGCATATTGGGACGCACACTCCAATCGGCAAAATTGGCATCGACATAATCAAACAGATAGCCGTAGTCGTTAAGGAACATCTCCTTAAACGACATCGCGGTCTTTGCGGCCAGATTTTTCAGTGTATCGGCCAGGGCTGCACTTTCGGGTGCTACGAGAATCTGCTCTGCGGTAAACATCAGGGCATTATACCACAACGAGTTATACTCCGACAAATAGCCCGTACGCTGCGTTATAGGGTGCCCCGACGCATCAACGGCATCTATCCAGGAGATGGGGGTATCCCGGCCATTGGCATAGAGCAGGCCGTTATCCTGCAAAAAGAGGTTGGCCACCTTTCCTTTGATGATGGCCTGTACCATATCGACAATCAGGCTGCCATAGCGGGAACGGCACTCCTCGACCGAGACCATCTTGGCATACTGCTGCAACGCCCAGACAACCCACAAAAGCACATCGGGCTTGTCTATATCCTTTATCACTGCGTCGCGCTCGCCTTTCTCCATCCAGCGGCGGAGGGCTTTCTGTGCCGTTGCCATAATCGCATGAAACATATCCACATCGTCGATGGCAAGGGTACAGCCGGGCAAAGCCACAAACATATCACGCGCACTTACCTTGAACCATGGATAACCGGCCAACAGATAGGTCTCTTTTCCTTGCTTGTAATAGAATTGCTGTGCCGAATTTTTCAGACAGTTGTAAAAGCTTGTGCGGCTCGTGCGCACACCCATCTCCTTGGTGTAAAGAGAGGTAAGCGAACGCGTCTTCACCTCGCTGGTTCCTGCCGAGAATATGATCTTCTCGCCCTTCTTGATGGGCAGCTCAAAATAGCCGGGCACATAGAGGTCTTCCTTAAAGTCATAGCCCCGTTCCTGGTCTTTGATGTATTCAATACCCTTATACCAGTTGGGCTGCGAAACAAACTTCACCGGCTTGTTGAACTGCATGTACAACGTAGGATATCCGGGATAAAGGCAGCAGCTGATACCATTCTCCACCTCTTCAAAATGACCGTTTAGCTGGTCATTGGCCACACACAAGGAGTTGGCGTTGCGGAATGCGAGGAATGGCCTGAACTGCAAGGTCGTATCGGAATGGGCGTCGAGCAGCGTATAACAGATAAGGATACGGTTCTCGTGCGAAATAAAGACTTTCTCCTTGGAGAATATGACACCTCCTACGCGATACGTAGTCTGAGGCACCGTTTCACAAGTAAACTCCCGTATATATTTATGCCCGTTGGGGCTGAAACAGTCGCCCTGATACTTATGCAATCCCAAGTTAAAGGGCGCGCCATGCTGTATCACCGTTTCGTCAAACGACGACAGCAGCACATGATTATCATCGTCCATCTCGGGAATAGGTATTACCAGCAGGCCATGTTGTTTGCGGGTATTGCAATCGACAATCGTCGTACAATGGTAAGCCCCCGACCGATTGGTGCGCAACATCTCCTTAGGAAGAGATTGCGACAGATTGGTCATTATGTTTTTATCAAACTTCAAATAGCTCATATCTTATCTCAAAATATTATATTTTCCTAGATAAAACCCATAGAAACTGTTTTTCGAATATAGAAAATGATTCTCAATATTCCAAATTTTTACAAGAGATATTTAATTGAAAAATAACAATTTCCTATATTTTTATCGACAACCTCAAAAAAAATCTTCTTTTAATTGGATATTTACATTTTTCTTGTTATTTTTGAACGAAAATTGGTGCTCAAAAAGCCCCTCGTCCGAGATAAAACAAAAACAGGTCAACATAAAACGTACGACCTGTTTTTGTTTTTATAAATACACGCCGCCTACTGCTGACTCACAAACGATTCGAGCAGTTTGGTGAGATTGCTGACAAACATACGCACCGAGATGGCCAGCAGGATAATGCCGAACAATTTACGCAGCACGTAAACAAATGCCTTTCCGAAAATTTTCTCGACCATAAAAGCATAACGCAGCACCAGATATACAATCACGATATTCAGCACCAGGGCGATGAGAATATCGGGCAGACTGTACAGCGCCCGCAGCGAAAGCAGGGCGGTAAACGAACCGGCACCGGCTATGAGCGGAAAGACAATAGGCACCAGCGTTGCCGACCCGTCGGGGCCGTCGTTGCGGAATATCTCCACGCCAAATATCATCTCGATGGCCATGCCAAATATCACCAGCGAACCGGCGACGGCGAACGAAGAGATATCTACCTGAAAGAGTTGCAGAATGGCATTTCCGGCAAAGAGGAAAGCAACAAAAGCTATCAAGGAATATATCGCGGCCTTGACCGGCGAAATCTTCATTCCCTTGTTTTGGAAATCAATGAACACTGGCAGAAGCCCTGTTACGTCTATAACAGCAAAAAGCACTACAAACGCGCTGACTATCTCCTGCAAATCGAGATAAAACATTGTCTGTTCCATAGCAAATAGAGATGTTTAGGTTAATTTGACACCGACAGCAAAGTTAAGAAAAAAGAAAGAAGTCAATTCTTTCTAAACAAAGAATTTGATTTTATGTTTATTGGGTAGAGATTTGAATAATTCTTCTTATTTTTGAATTATTAAAACGTGGAAAATATGGACAGTATGTATGACGTATTGCTGCAATTACCTCTTTTCCTGGGGGTAAATCGTGTAAAAATGTCGGAAATCATAGAGAAGACACGCTTTCACTTCTTAAAATATAAAGACAACGAAATCATTGCGCACCGGGGAGAAGAATGTACACACATGAAATTCATCGTATCGGGAAGCGCGCGCTCGGAGTTAAAAAACATAAACGGAAAGATACGTGTAGCCGAGACACTGCACGCGCCCGACATACTTTTCCCCAACCATCTTTTCGGCCGCAACACCACCTACCCCAGCGAGATTACCGCCCAGGACAACTGCGGCATTATGCAAATCGACAAACAATCTTTTGTATCGCTCATCCAACAGAGCCCCATATTCATCATCAATCTTCTCAACATTCTCTCCCGCCACTCCCAGAAAAGCCTTGAAACATTCCTTGCGCTATCGTCGGGAAGCGTCAAAGAGCGACTGGCTTTCTGGATACTGAGTTTCACACAGCGCAACGCCACCGACATACAGATAATCTGCAAATTGAAAGACCTGTATACCTTCTTCGGCGTACAGCGTTCGGTCTTCATGACCGCACTCAACGAACTGTGCGACGCGGGCATCATCTCTTATTCCCCCCAAGGGATACAACTGCTCGATCGGCACAAACTGAGCGAGATTCTCTCCACCGACTCCGACGAATAATTCCACCGCACACAACGCGACACCCCGTATAAAACGACAAGAGCGGAGGCTGTAAATACAGCCTCCGCTCTTGTTTTCATATCGTCGATATGGAGAGAATTATTGCAACTTGGCCAGTGCCTCCTTGATGCGACGCAAAGCCTCTTTGAGTTTTTCATCAGAAGTAGCATAGGAGAAGCGCAGACATTCGGGCGCGCAGAAGGCTGCACCGCCCACGGTAGCAACGTGACCCTCTTCGAGGAGATACATGGCCAGGTCGGCCGAGTTGGCAATCACCTTGTCGCCAAATTTCTTTCCGTAGTAGTACGATACATCGGGGAAGAGATAGAAGGCTCCATGAGGCACATTTACCTTAAAGCCGGGTATCTGACGGGCCAGCTCCACAACCAGGTCGCGACGGCGTTCAAAGGCCTGACGCATCTCCTCAACGCAGCTCTGGTCGCCCGAGAAGGCTGCCACAGAGGCTTTCTGCGCGATAGAACTGGGGCCCGACGTGTACTGGCTCTGCAACTTGTTGCAGGCCTTGGCCAGCCACAGGGGAGCGGCGATGAATCCGATACGCCAGCCGGTCATGGCATAGGCTTTGGAAACACCGTTTATGATAGCCACGCGGTCGCGCACGTTGTCAAACTGGGCTATGCTCTGGTGGCCACCGATGTAGTTGATGTGCTCATATATCTCGTCGGCCAGAATGATAACGCGGGGATACTTGGCCAGCACGTCGGCAAGGGCCTTCAACTCTTCGCGGCTGTACACACTGCCGGTGGGGTTGGAGGGAGAGCAGAGGATAATGGCCTTGGTCTTGGGGGTGATGGCGGCTTCGAGTTGCTCTGGGGTAATCTTGAAGTCGTTGTCGATGGTCGACGGCACTACAACGCTCTTACCTTCGGCCAGTTTCACCATCTCGACATAACTTACCCAGCAGGGAGCGGGTATTATCACCTCGTCTCCGGGATCGACAAGGCAGAGTATGGCATTGCATATCGATTGTTTGGCACCGTTTGAAACGACAATCTGCTCGGGGGTGAAATCGAGGTGGTTCTCGTTTTTCAGCTTGGCGCAGATGGCTTTGCGCAAATCCATATAACCGGGCACCGGCGAATAAAACGAGAAGTTGTCGTCGATGGCTTTCTTGGCAGCGGCTTTGATGTGGTCGGGGGTAAAGAAGTCGGGTTCTCCCACGCTCAGGTTGATAATATCAATGCCCTGTGCTTTTAGTTCGTTACTCTTCTGCGACATAGCCAAAGTCTCTGACGGAGAAAGGCTTGCCAAACGCTCTGATACTTGATTCATCTTTCTAATTTTTTGAATGTTCCAGTGTGCAAATATATAAAGAATATTCTTTACGGGAATATTTTTATCTTATTTTCATACATTGACTGACAAAAGGCGCAGCAAGAACACCTTTTGAAAACAAATTGTCATTCACCGAAAAGATATTGTTTCATGCCCGGCGTCATGGCCACCGAGGTGGTGGCCGAGTCGACGGCATAGATAAGATAAGTTTCTATACCGGGATTGCGTGCGGCAATGTCGAGACTCTTTTCGACACCGAGCACCATAAATGCCGTAGCATAGGCATCGGCCGTCATGCAGTCGGGAGCAAGCACCGTAGCACTCAGCAGAGAGTGCTGCACGGGATAACCCGTGGCCGGATCGATTGTGTGGGCGACACGCCGCCCGTCGACCACCCGGAAGTTGCGGTAATTGCCCGATGTGGCCAAAGCCGCGTTGTCGAGCAACAGCACCGCCTCGATTTCACCGCCTGCCACATTGGCCTCATCGGGGGTATCGATACCCACACGCCAGGTTTCGCCCCGATCGTTCTTGCCTCGGGCTACTATCTCACCTCCTATTTCGACCAGGAAGTTTTCGACACCTTTGCTCCGGAGAAACGAGGCAACCACATCGACGGCATATCCTTTGGCAATGGCCGAGAAATTGAGGGTCATACGAGGGTCGTCTTTATGAAGGCGGCCATCGACAAGCTCCATACGCTCCATACCCACAAGGTGCCACAGGCTGTCGACGGCCTCGGGTGTTACCGGCTCACCTGTCTTGAAGCCGAATCCCCACGCATTGATGAGCGGAGAGACCGTAGGGTCGAAGGCGCCACCGGTATCGCGCCATATCTCCCGGGAACGGTTAAAGACGGTCTCGAACCATGCATCGGCCACGACCGACGTATCGTTGCGGTTGAAGCGCGAAATAACCGATGCGAGGTTAAACGGCGAGAGGGAGGCATCGAAACGTTGCAGTTCGGCCTCGATTTGAGACTGATAATCTTCACGGGCTTCATAGGTAAAATGATATATGGTATTAAATATCATACCTTCGTTACGATGGTAGGCATTTCCTCCGGTCGCACGACATTGCCGCAGAAGCACCACTCCGGCTATGACAATCACACACAATACACAGGCCAACCAGCCTTTCTTATTTTTCATTCTCTCTGTTTTACAATTTGGCTCGACGGGTCACTTATCTGACTACCGACATGATATGAAGCAAAGATACAAAGAAGGCTGTGATTTCAAAATGTTTCACAGCCTTCTTTTCCCATAGTCAAGATTTATAATTTAACGTGAGTTCGATGAATTATAACTATTTGTAAATTTGGTGATTAGCGAAAAT
>ERZ824600.1644-NODE-1644-length-26549-cov-3.791764_pt1 | contig 26549 bp, 32 predicted proteins | sample MGYA00519933_ERZ824600 | MGnify/ENA primary metagenome ERZ824600 (study PRJEB31778, sample SAMEA3449178) | human gut metagenome | biome: human gut; feature: human-associated habitat; material: faeces | place: United Kingdom | collected 2010/2012 ... | reverse complement strand
TAATATTTAATTTTTAGCTTCGATTGTTGTGCCATCCTTGGTATCTTTTAGAATAATGCCTGATTCATCCAGAGCAATTCTGATTTTATCTGCAATATCCCAGTTCTTTTCTGCTCTTGCCTGTTTTCTTAGCTCAATAATTTCATCCATTGAGTTGAATGTTTGACCTAGAGCTTCAGAAACATGAGCTGCTGCTTTTGCTAATTCTTCATCTGATAACGCAGCTTTCTCAAAAGTAAAGCCTAGTGTTGTTCCAAGCTTATAAAGGATTGTAAAGGCATTTTCTTCATCTTTGTTAGCTTTTGTAGCAAGGTCAAATAGTACTGCAAGTGCTTTTGATGTATTTAAATCATCATCCATTGCTTCTACAAATGCTTTATATTCTTCAGTTGATGTGATATCAAACTCTTCGTTTATAGGAGTTTGTTTTGCATTTGTCAAGCGTTTTGCACCTGCCTGTGCGGAAGATAGAGCTTCATCAGAAAATTCAACAGGCATTCTGTAGTGATTTGTCAAAATAAACAATCTTAAGGTATTAGCATCATAGTTTTTCAACATATCATCAATTGTCAAGAAATTACCCAAAGATTTTGACATTTTTTCTTTATTTATTGTTACAAAACCGTTGTGCAACCAATAATTAACAAATTTGCATCCGTTCGCACATTCTGATTGTGCAATTTCATTTTCGTGGTGCGGAAAAATTAAATCAGCACCGCCGGCATGGATATCAATAGTTTTACCTAAATATTTTCTGCTCATTGCAGAACATTCGATGTGCCACCCCGGTCTGCCTACACCCCAAGGTGACTTGTAGCCGAATTTTTCATCTTTTTTCCACAGAGCAAAATCAAGCGGATCTTCTTTTAAATCGCCAACTTCAATTCTGGCTCCGCTTTCTAATTGGTCAATAGGCTGTTTTGAAAGATAGCCGTAATTTGTGAATTTCTTAACTCTGAAATACACATCGCCGTTTGATTCATAAGCATAACCGTTTGCTATTAGGTCTTTAATTATTGAAATCATTTCACCTAATGTTTTTGTTGCAAAAGGTTCAATATCCGGTTTTAGTGTATTTAATGATTTCATAGAGTTTTCAAACTGTTTGTACCAGTATTGAGAAACTTCGGTTGGTGTTTTACCTTCTTTTTCTGCTTTTTTCAAAATTTTGTCATCTACATCTGTTACGTTACGGCAATATGTAACGTCATATCCTTTAAATTTTAGATAACGGTATAAAACATCCCATGTTATATAGCATCTTGCATGTCCAAGGTGAGCATAATCATAAACAGTTGGACCGCATACATACATTTTTACTTTATTACCATCTATGGGTTTAAATTCTTCAATAGTATTGCTGTAAGAGTTAAATAATCTCATAGTAAAATCCTCATTTCTAATCATTATTTTACAACAAACAAACTTGTAAATGTAAACAAATGTAAAAAAATATATGTAGTATATACACTTTATAGCAATTATCAATACGAATATTTGTTTATATAAAAGTACTAATAAAATTTTGTAATAGAAAAGGAGAAGTCAAATATGACAGATCAAATTAAGTATGTGCCTACAGTTATCAGGTGGACAGAAAATGGCAAAGTCCAACAAAGAACAATGAAAATTGAAGAAGGTTTTACCTTTAATTTTGAACAATCAAAAAAATACGACTATAAACCAAAAACATATAATTCTCCCGGAAAAGTACCTGTTCTAAATCTGGCTAAAGAAGATGCTTATAACATATTAGGATTATCCCACGCAAACGAAAATGGATATACAAACACTAAAGGTGAAAAAGTATATGTATTAGACCATAAAGATTTAGAAGCCGCAAAAGATGCTTCAAAATCCAACATAGTCGATAATCTTACAAATCAACATGTAGGCTGGGCGGGTTATGGAGCCAGAGTTAAAGATGTTGATGTTACTACTAACGGCGGCTTGAGCATTATTCATAACGGCACAAATGCTCAAGGACAAAAAGAAGAATACCAGATTTCAGTATTTTATAAAAAATAATTAAAATTTTAATTTATCAAATATTTGATGTACCGGTTCCAGTAATTCTGTAACCGGTATTTCTTCATCCATTTCAAGCGTAATTGTTGCAATATTTCGTTCTACCCCTGCCCAGGTTCCGAAACTTCCAGGGGTAGGATAACCTACGCTTTCTTCAACCGGATATTTTATAATATCTGAAATCATTCGGGCAGTTTCTTTTGCCGGCCCATCGTAATTAACTATTTTATAGGGTGTATGCAAAGTTATAATTAAGTTAGGGGTGTATTTTTCTATAGTATCAATAAGAAACTGTGTTTCAATTTCGCTTGCGGGAGATTTTCCACCAAAGTAATTTGAGGTTTCATCATCGCAAGTTGCGTTGTCACCTTTGTTTTGCCCCCAGTTTTGTGTTGGAAAATTCCTGTTTATATCAACATTATTTGCATTTGTTCTTGTGTTTAACTGCATTCCATCAGGATTCAGGCAAGGGATAAACAGCAGGCTTTTGCCCCCTCTCTTATCATTACCCCTCCTCGGAATTGAAAATTCCGGTCCTCCCGCGAGTGGAGGACATTCTAATATTATATTTCGAATTTTTAAAAGTACATTTTCTAAATTATTATTGATTTCATTATTCCAAAATCTTAATACTTTATATCCAACTGAAGTTAAATATTTATCTCTAATTTCATCTTTTGAAATTTTGGAGTTTTGATTATGTTGTCCGCCATCAATTTCTATAACAATTCTTTTTTCAAAACTAACAAAATCACAAATGTATCCGCCAATTTGTTGTTGTCTGCGGAATTTTATGTTTTCAATCTGCCTGTTTTTTATATGCTGCCATAATATAATTTCTTCTTTTGTCATATTATTTCTTAAATTTTTGGCTAGCTGAACAAGCTTTATGTCCTCCCCTTGCGGGAGGACCGGAATCTCTGATTCCGAGGTGGGGTTCTGTATGCAGGATAGAGTGGATTTTTGATATTTTTCAATATATTTATCAATCAGGTATTTCCCCTGCGGCTCGTCTCCATGCACAACACCAACTATCAAAATATTATTCTCTGACGGCTCTCCAATTAGTTCAATAGTATTACCAAGTTTTGTTTTAATACTGTTTAAAACTTCCATAAACGTAATTCCTCAGATACTTCTAAAAATTTTATTATTCAAACAGTGCGTTGATGAAATCTTCGGCATCAAATGCTTTTAAGTCTTCCATTTTTTCGCCTACTCCAACAAGTTTTACCGGAAGTTTCATTTCTTTTGCTATTGCAATAATGATTGCTCCCTTTGCACTTCCATCAAGCTTAGTCAAAGCAACACTTGTAAGGTTTACTGAATCAGAAAAAACTTTTGCCTGCTGCAAACCATTTTGTCCGGTGTTTGCGTCAATTACAAGAATACTTTCCCTTAAGGATTCCGGAGCTTGTTTATCAATAACTGTTTTAATCTTTTTTAGCTCTTCCATCAGGTTAAATTTATTTTGTAAACGTCCTGCGGTATCTACAAGGATAACGTCATAATTTTCATTTTTTGCTTTTTGAATTGCTTCGTAAACTACAGATGCAGGATCAGCTTTATCTCGTCTTACAATATCAGCACCGGCTCGTTCAGACCAGATATTTAATTGTTCTTCTGCCGCGGCACGGAAAGTGTCACCTGCAGCTATAAGAACCTTTCTCCCATCTTGTTTGAAACGATATGCCATTTTTGCGATTAAAGTTGTTTTGCCGGCACCGTTAACACCTGCTATGAAATATATGTTTAATTCATTATCTTTGTAATTTAGGTTTGTAGAACCTGCATCTGCCAGAGTTTTTTGGAACTCTTCTTTTAAATAATTTTTTAATTCAGATGGTTTTGCATTTTTTTTAGCACGTAAATTATCAACAAGTTCAGCCGCATAACTTACTCCTAAATCTGCACCGATAAGAGTATCTTCTATATCCTCAAGTGCAAATTCAGAATATTCTTCTTCTGCCTCATCCACATTTGATAAAACATTACCGACCAAAGATTGTGCAGTATTTGATACAGCTTGTTTTAGGTTATCAAATTTATCTTTAAAGAATCCAAACATAGCCATATACTAGCATAAAATTATTTAAATTTCATCTGACAGTTAAAAATCTAATTTGTCTGGAAGTTTGATATATTAAAATCGTCTGACGTAATAATTAGGGTCATTTTTCAGTTCAGATTGAGCTAAAAGCAAGTCTCTATCCGTAAATCCGCGGCTTAATATTTTTGCAGCTTTTTCACGAATTGTGTATTCATTTATATTTTTAGAACGAAGGATTATTGTTTTTAAATCTGAAAATTCTATTTTTTCGTAAAATTCGTAAATAGTTTCTAAACACCAGTATAGTTTGAAAACTTCTTTATTAACCTTATATTTGCCATCTTGAAAGTTAAATTCTTCAACTTTATCAAGCAATTCAAGAGTAAGCTTTACAAGATTTGTACCAAAAATTTTGCAAAATTTGTCATTGTTTTTCAAGTTTGATACGGCAGAAATGACATTTCTACATATATTAGCATTGATATCTATTATTGCCAGCAAGAAAATATTATAATTTTCCGGAGTTTGAAAAAAACATATAAGATTTGGATCAGACATAAATTCATTTAAACGCAAAGAGACTGCTTCTCTAACTTTACCATCCTGACCTACCAAATTTGAAACCAAAATTTTAGCATCAGAATCTGATGTTATTGTTTCCAAACGCAAAGCTGAAATTTGTTTTTGCACGATGTTCCCACTTTTTAGCAAATCCAACAACTGTTCATGCGAATAATTTGATTCGTACAAATTCAAAGCTTGTTCAAAATTTTCATCCAAAGTTTTATAGTAACTATTATTCAAATTTTATTCCCCTGTATTCTGGTAATATAAATATAACATAAAGTACAATGATTTTTCAGTGTAAAATCGTTTAAATGTATGATATACGTACTGAAAGTTCAGTTATAATAAAGTGTAGGAGATACATTATGGGTAACATTATATCACTTTTACAAGAAATATTTATGATGAAAGAAGATAACCGTACAAAAGTTGGCCTAGCAGACTTCAGAGATATTGAAACTCCGGTTGAACAACCTGCAAAAAAAAACCACAGAGCTCCGAAAGAATTGAAACTTTCAGAATTGATGAGAAAAGGTAGCTACTAAACTTTTTGGTTTTTCTTATAGCTTTGATAAACTTTTGCTATAGCACTCAAAGCGGAAGACTGAACAATAGGATTCACATCATCACAAGCTTTAACCAGAGGTTTTATAAAAAGTTCTGCATTTATGTTTGTATCATCTAACAAGTTTACAATACAGCTTATTGCAGAATTTCTTGTAACCCAGTTAGGTGATTGCAGTGCTTCTATGATTTTATTCTGTAAAATTTTACCGTAACGGCAGACGCCTGATATGGCATTTTTCCTTATGAAGTCATTTTCTTCTCCGAGCATTTCGAAAAGAATTTCAAATGTTTCTTCGTTCGGAAATTCTGTTAAAGCTAAGATAGCTGCAGCTGCCACATTTGAGTTGGAAGAATTAATCTTGTCTTTTATTGCATTTAAAATCATTTCTTCATAACTGCTTTTTTCTGTAGCAGTGGTCTTTACAGGAGTTTTTGGAGTTTCTTTTTTGCCGTCAGGTAAAATATATGAAAAACCTGCTCTGGAAATTGCATTTTTAGCTTCTTCAAGAGTTTTGAATATCAGAGCATCTGACCCGAGCGGATGCGGAATTTGTTGAACTACTGATTTATTTTTATTCTTTAAAGAAATTGCATTGACAACAAAAACAACTTCTCCATCTCTATTTTCCTGTTTAATAGCAACATATTGCATAATTATATCCCTTCATAAAAAACACTTTTATCCAGTTGTGCAAAAAACTCTTGATAAACTTCCGGAGAGTAAAGTCTTATTACCCTGATAGGAGCAGCTTTTACATACGAAAAGCCATCAGCGTTTAACAAAATTTTTTCAACAAGCACAAATCTTACCTTTGTCTTATTTTTCCCAAATTTCTCAACATTCACATTGGAATCAACGACAATTGTTTTATCACGCAGCTCATTTGTTATTTGCATTGTAGGAGGATAAACAGCATAAGCCCCTGCACCATATGAAAAGACTGTATAAGCAGCTGCTGCAGCAAGCCAGATTGAACACCCAAAAACTCTCATTTTTCGGACATGCTTCTGCTTGAAAATTTTTCTAGCCCTGACATACCCAAGCTCAGGTTCTATTTCTTGAACAATAAATCCACTATCTTGCAAAGTATTTATAGCAGACCTCATGACCCTATCGGTATCAGATGTTTCAAAAAAATGAGTTTCCATTTCTCTGAGTTCTAATTGCGACATTTTGCGAATTTTCTTTGCATATACACAATTTCCGGAAACAGAAATCAACATAACAGTTAATATTACAGCTAAAATCTTTTTCATCATATTTTTTGTTTCTGTAAAAATATTGCCTTATCTACCTTAGAAAAAAATTCTTGATAATATTTTTCATCATTCACATCATCTATAAATTGGGCATTGCCATAAATGTTCAATAATTTACGTTTAAAATTAACCCTTACTTTCATATTTTTACCGTATTCAGTAACGTTAGCAGTTGTCTCAATAGTAGCGACTTTAACCCCATTCCAGTTCAAGCGGGATTTTGATAGTCCAAACTCTTTTGAAATATCAATATTTGGGTCAGAAGTATCAAAATCTTTTACACCATAAATAAACCCTAAAAGAGGATTTGCGTTATACACGATAAACCCCTCATCCTGCAAAACGTTAAGCATAGCTTTCATTACTAAAGACTTATCCGTGGAGCTATATGTCCTTGTTTGGAATTGTCTTTTTTCCAGCTGAGTCATTGGAGTAATAATAGTTTCAGCTTCTCTTTTTTTGGCACATACAGGCAAAGCCAAGCATAAAACAAAAAGAATTAATAGTATTTTTTTTAACATAAAACTGTCTCCTAGAATGAACTCATATGATAAGAGAATGATAACACATTATTATTTTTATCAAATTTTAAAACTACTGTTAAAGTTTTTTGTACACTCTGAACAGTTCCACCGTTTTTGTTATACCCGACATTACCCAGTCCGCCGCCAAATCCGCCGGAGCCATAGCCTCCGCCAAGACCGCCTAAACCTACTCCAAAGCCTGAACTGCCATACGATACAATAGATGAAACCTTATCATAAATCCATGTTTCGTTGCCATCAGCATCTTGAGTAACAATATTTGGAGAACCTAAAATTGCTGCAACCTCAGCCTGAGAAGTTCCAACCTTTATATCCTTTTGTACCAAACCTAAAGTCATTTGCTGTTCTTTTACCGGTGTTGTCATCTGAATCTGGCATTTTTCAGGGTGCTTCCTGCATTTTCTGCTCATTTTAGGATTTTCATTAATCGCGAATGCCGGTGCTGCAAAGCCCAACACCAATAGTGATACCAGAATCTTTTTCATAATATTTTCCTTTTTCTTCCAACTACACATATTATTTTTTACATTATACCAGACTGTATAAAATTTTTAAATAGCCACCCTGGTCTTTTTTAAATAAATAATTATAAATAATATATGAAAAATTTTATTATCATAATTTTTATACTATTTCTAGGCTCACCGGTATTTCCAAAAATTATCACTGGAGGTGTGGAATATTCTGTAGAAGATGCCCGCAAATGTGTTAGTGAAAATTTACAAGCGCCTGTAGATAAACAAATTATACAATTACATCTATTTGACAGTGATAGAACAAAGCATCTCACTGCACTTTTGCAGGGGAAAACAACACTAAACGACAGAACTCTTGCCTACTTTTCTGACGGAAGCTATGGAATTAATTATAATAATGACAAAACACATGTCTGGTACTACAATCAAAATGGGATTTTGACACATACAGAAATTAGAACTTCGCTGAGTTATCCTTACAAATCATATAAATATTCCATAAATGGAGAACTTGTAAACATGAGCCTGAGAGTATCTAAAGATGAAACATTCATATTCAACAAATCAGGAAAACTCCTTGCTCACTGGATAGGTAATAATTGTTATAACGAAAATAATTCAGTAATTATGACCAGAGAAATATTTCAATAAGATTAAGCAAGCATTTTAAAACCTTCTATCCAGTATTTGTTTTAAATGTTCCTCGACTTGTAAAAATACACTATCCCAATCTCCATGATCTTTTTGCCTGAATAATTTTACACTGTCATACCAGTCACAATGAGTCAAATCTTCATGCCAGCGCCAGTTATAAATGTATGGCAATAGAACCCAGCAAGGCTTTTTCATCGCACCTGCAAGATGAGCCAGCGAGGTGTCATTACAAATTATTAAATCCATATTTTCCAGAGCTCCGGCCGTATCAGAAAAATTAGAAAAAGTCCTGCCTAAATCTATTACATTGTATTTATCTTTTATTTTTTCAAATTCTTCAGAGCCTTCAAAGGTCTGACAAGAGTAGAACTGAGTATTCTCAAGGTCGAATAGTCTAAAGAAATCTTCGACTTTTAAAACTCGTTCCAAATCGTAAAATGTGTTTCCCTGCCACTTTATCCCGATTTTAAATTTATCATTATTAAAGTATCTTTCTTTATAATAATTTATTTTTGCCGGATTTGCTTTTATATAACCGTCATCATGGTGAACAAACATATCACCACCTTTTTTGCCCAGCACATAAGGAACACTCAAAAATGGAATATGATAGTCAAAATAAACATCTTTTTCAAAATCATAAAGTTCCATAATCTCAGCGCCATAAGAGTTTTCTCTAAACAATGGGGCTAATTCTTTCTGAGGCTTTAAAATAACTTTTTTGCACATTGAAGTAAGCTGAGGTAAAAATCTGTAAAACATTAAAACATCTCCAAAGCCTGCTTCATAATATGTGTAAAGAATTTTATCTTTTAAATCTTCACCGGTCCACAGTGGTTTTTCTTTCATCAAATTAGGATAGGTTTTTTCTTGTGAAACAATTGCACTATCCCTGCACAAACGAGCTTCAAAATATTTTAACCCATCTTCATAATTTTTTGTCTGCATATATGCAAGAGAAAGAAAATAAGTTGATTCCCAATCCTGAGGATTTAATTCAAGCGCTTTTTTATAACAATCAACAGCATCCTGCGGACGATTTTCATTAAAACAAAGATAAGCAAGATTAAAATATGATTCATGGCTTTTAGGATTTAATTCAAGAGCCTTATAATAAGCTTGTTTTGCCTCATCCCATTTGTGCAAATTTTTATAAGACATTGCAAGATTAAACCAGTATTCATATTTTTCACTATGTTGTAACAGTTCATTATATAAATTTACAGCAAGTTGAAACTCTCCTTTTTGCACATAGACCATTGCCAGATTTTCTAGAAAATATAAATTAGGCTCTATCTGAAGAGCTTTTTTAATACACATTTCAGCTTCAAAAAAATCTTTAACCTGATAATATAAAACCCCGAGTAAATCCCAAACTTCTGCATTTTTAGGCTCATCCTGCAAAATTTCCATATACAAATCTCTTGCCTGTGTTAATTTACCGCTCTGATGGTATGAAAATGCTTTGTTAAATTTTTCTGACTGCTGCACCATATAAAAATCCTTATACTACAACTGAATACCCAAAATACCAAATAAACTGTTTATATTAAACAAATTGTATTGAAATATAAGCCCTGCAATTGTACCTACAATAACCAGCATTGATATAATTATTGCAGTATCTTTATTATCTGCATTTTTCTTGAGTAAAACTAATATTCCAAGCCCGCCTGATGTACACAAACCGGCAATCAACGACCCTAAACTTATAGTATTTTTCACAAATAAAATTGTAAGCATTACAGAAATTGCGCAATTAGGAATCAGCCCGACAAGAGAAACAAGAAACGGCTGCAATGGCGAATTCATAAGACAGTATTTTGCAAGATTTTCCTCTGTTCCTACTTTTGAAATTATAAACCCTAAAATTATTGAAACAATTAGTATAAATACAAATATATTAAATGTATGTTTTAGCGGATGAAGCCATAAATCTTTTGATTTTGAAGCTTCGGTCAATTTATGATGACAACAGCCCTGTTCTTCATGAATATCTATTTTCTTGATTTCAGTCTCAATAACAGGCTCTTTAGCTTTATATGATACCAAAAAGTCAACAGCATATCCTACCAATACAGCAATAACAACTTTTATAAACACAATTGGAAGAATCAAATACATTTTGTTTGGATAAGTCAAAAGTATAGGAATAGCCTCATCTGAAGTTGCAAGATAAACAGATAATAAAGTTCCACGGCTCAATATTCTTCTTGTATAAAGAGTACTTGCGATAACAGAAAAACCGCACTGCGGAATCGACGCAAACAAACTTCCAAATAACGGGCCTATTTTTTTTATAAAAAATACAAATAAATGTCTCTTCTTTGTAAAATATTGCTCTATAATTTCGATAAGCAAAAATACTAAAAATAAAAACGGGATTAAATTAATACTATCAATAAGCGCATCTTTAAAAAATTCCGGCAAAAACTCTATCGGCTCAATTAAATTTGCCGGAAGACTTAACAAAAATTTGATACAATCCATAACTGAATTTAACATAAAAACTATCCTATCCGACAAAAAACTCTTTTATCATATCAACAACAGCCAAATTATAATAAACAATTAAACCTGTCACAATAGCAGTTGCCAGCAATATAAATGTTATCATAGTATTATCAAAACTATTTTGATTACGTTTCACAAGAGTTGCCAAACCTAATCCGGTAACCGAAATTAAGCCTGATAAAAATGCTGGAAAACCAATAATACCTTTTAAATAAGCAATTGCTAAAAATACAGAAACCGCGCAATTTGATACCAGACCTAAAATAGCAGTACCAACCAGCTGATAAGGTGTATTAATCATCAAAAATTGTGCTAAATTTTCAGACGAACCAAATGCTTGAATTACACAATTAATAAATGCCAAACTCAAAAAAGTAAACATAAACATATTAAATGTATGAGTTAGAGGATGCATCCACCAGTAAGGAGGATTATCAATTGTGCAAATCCTGTGATGACAGCATGCCGGCTCATTCAAATCCGTATTAATAGCATTTATATCTTCCATAATACGTTTTTTACGCTGAATTATAGCATCTATAATATCTATTGAGTAAGCAACAATAATACCTGCAATAATTTTTATAATAATAATCGGTATAATAATAAATGCTTTATTCAAATCCATAAAAAGTAAAGGTAAAGCATCATCGGAACAAGATATATAAAATGCTAACAGAGTTCCGCGCGAAATCATTCTTCTGGAATAGAAAGTACTTGCGATTACCTGATATCCACACTCCGGCAACACAGAAATTCCAACACCGAATAAAGCCCCCAGTTTTTGAAGTAACCTTACAAACAGGTTAATATGAGTAAGAAAAAACCGCTCCAAATATTCAAGAGCATAAAATAAAATATAAAGCCAAGGGACAAAATTTATACTTGTAATCAACGATTCTCTTATATATTCCGGTAAAAAATTACAATGACTAATTAAAAACTCCGGAACTCCCAAAACTTCCTGTATATGTTGTAAAATTTCTTCCATAATGCTCTATCCTATATTTCCATTTTAATTTTATCATAATGATACAAAAGTTGTATCAAATAGTTGATGGATATAAATTTTTAATTTGCTGACAAAAAAATTTTGTCATATACTAATACGTGCTATGAAAAATACTAGACAAACAAATATAAACATCCACAGAGATGCATGGGTAGAAATTAATATTTCTAATCTGGAAAACAATATTAGAGAAATAAAATCAAATGTGCCGGAGAATATTAAGCTTTTAGGTGTAGTAAAAGCAGATGCCTATGGACACGGAGCTGCAATGCTTGCTCCAACAATTCTTGCAAGCGGAATTGATATGCTTGGAGTTGCTTCAATTGACGAAGGTGTTGATTTGAGACAGGCAAAAATTGATTGCGAAATCCTCGTTCTGGGAGCTGTACCGGTTTGGGCTATAGAAAGTGCAGTCAAAAACAATATCAGTATTGCTATATTTACACCGGAACATATAAAAGCTTGCGAACAAGCCTATATTAGAACCGGAATAAAACCTAAAGTTCACATAAAACTTGATACAGGAATGAATAGAATAGGGGTTCGCGCAGATGAAGCCGTAGAATTTATCCAAAAAGTTCAAAATTGTGAATTCATTGATTTGCAGGGAATATTTACACATCTTGCGGCAGCAGAAGAACTTGACAAAGCAAAAGAACAAATAAAAAAATGGAACAACGTAATTAATAATATTGATTCCAAAGGACTTCTTCTACATATTCTAAATACCGCAGGAACAATATGCTATGATGTTCCAAATTCCAACATGCGGCGTGTAGGAATTGCTCTATATGGATTATATCCTGATTTCCCGAATATTGATTTTAATAAACCAAAATTAAAGCAATTAATTTCATTAAAAGCACGAATTGTTAATATCCACACAGCAAAAGACGGCGAAGGAATAAGTTATTGCCACACATACTGCGCAAAAGGAGACAGAAAAATTGCAACTGTACCTCTAGGATACGCAGACGGAGTTCCGAGATTATTATCAAACAAAATTACTGGAACACTTAATGGGATTGAAGTTCCTCAGGTTGGCAACATCACAATGGATCAAATGATGTTTGACATAACCGGTGTTGATGCTGTTCCGGGTGATATCATTACATTATTGGATGATGAAAAACATTCTATTGACAAATGGGCAGAAATACTTCATACCATCAATTATGAATTGACATGCAGACTCAAAGTAAGATTGCCTCGAGTGTACACAAGATAGGAGTTAAATTTTGACAGATTTTTTTGATATCGGAATAATTGGCGGAGGCCCAGCAGGATATACCGCAGCTTTACATGCCTCAAGTCAAGGTAAAAAGGTAATTCTATTTGAAAAAGAACATATTGGCGGAGTTTGTTTAAATAGAGGTTGCATCCCCACCAAAAGTATTCTCCACGCTTCTGAAATATATAAAGAAATTAAAAATTCTGAAGATTTTGGAATATCTGTTAATAATATTGAACTTGATTATTCAAAAGTAATAGAACGAAAAAATAAAACTATTGAAAAATTGAGAAAAGGTATTGAACTTGCTTTAAAAAATTCAAAAGTAACAGTTATCAATTCAGAAGCAAAAATCCTATCGAGAAATGAAATAATTGACAACACAGGCAGTTCATACAATTGTAACAAAATCATATATGCTGCTGGTTCAACACCGAAGATTATCAATGGGTTAGAATTTGACCATGAATTTTTGCTATCATCAGACGACATTCTTGAACTAACAAATTTACCTGAAAGTATTTTGATAATAGGTTCAGGTGCAATTGGCACGGAATGGGCAAGAATTTTTTCTAATTTCGGAGTTGAAACAACTGTAATTGAACTTGCAAAACATTTACTGCCTGCTGCTGATATTGAAACATCAAAAAGAGTGGAACGAATTTTCAAATCTTCAGGTATAAAATTTTATACAGAAACATCAGTTGAAAAAATTGAAAATAAAAAAGTAGTACTTTCTAACGGCAACACTGTAGAACCTGAAATTGTTCTGGTTGCAACAGGGCGCACCCCGAATAAAACAGATAAAATTGATGGAGTAACTTATATTGGGGATGCTGCTGGAGAAATACAACTTGCGCATTACGCAATAAAACAGGCAATTGAAAATATCTGTAATATTGAATTCAGAAAAGATTTAGTACCCTGTGTAGTATACGGAACTCCTGAAATAGCCTGGGTCGGGAAAAAAGAACAAGAATTGGAAAACCAGGAATATAAAAAATCATTAGTACTATTATCATCTCTGGGTAAAGCTCACTGCGACAACAAAACAGATGGATTTATAAAAATACTTGAACAGAATAAAAAAATAATTGGAGCGCACATAGTTGCACCGGAAGCTTCTTCACTAATTCAGCAAATAATTATTGCAATGCAAAATAATATTTCTGTTGAAAAATTTAAGGAAATATGTTTTGCTCATCCAACATATTCTGAGGGAATTTTTGAAGCATTATTTAAACTTTAAAACATTTAAAAAGCTCTCTAATAATTAGAGAGCTTTTTTATAAATTAAAATTTTTAAAAGAAAGATTTTGTACCTTTACCGCCAGCATTCCAGTAAGCGTTCCCCTGACTTCTTTGTTTTGTTTGCACTCTTACTCTTGGTTGTCCTTTATCAGGAACAGCTTTACCTTCAGCTGCCGCATTTTGAGGAACCATATTTGAATTCATCTGACTTGCAGGTGTAAATGTTGCCTCATAAACTCCCGGTTTTGTTGGGAATGAAACTTTTGGTTCATTAGGATTTGCAACTTCATTAACCTGAGATTCACCAACTGCAGGCTGAACATTTGCAGCAGGTGATGTTGGTGAAGTTGAAAGAACAGGACTATTTAATGGCTCCAATAATAAAGGTTCTGCCGCAAAAACAGATACTGCAGAAAATGAAACCATTGTTAATATTAATGCTAAATTCTTCATTGTAATACTCCTATATTTATAAATCTAATAATATACTTATATAACGTAATTATTTAAAAATCAAATAAAAAAAAAATTTGTTATATAATTATAAAAACTAAAGGAAATAAAATGCGAGAACGATTACCTGAATATTTAAAAAGACCAATAATTGATACTGATAAAACCAGAACTGTCAGAAAAATTTTAAAATCAAATTGTCTTAACACAGTTTGCGAGGGTGCTCGATGCCCTAACAAAAACGAATGCTATTCAAAACATACCGCTACATTTTTGATTATGGGAAATGTTTGTACAAGAAATTGCAGATATTGTAATATTTCCTGCGAAAGACCTCAGCCATTGGACACTGATGAACCAAAACATATAGCTAAAGCTGTTAAAGACCTTGGACTAAAATACACAGTAATCACTTCTGTTACACGGGATGATTTAGAAGACGGAGGAGCAAACCACTTTGCACAATGTATTTATGAAATAAAAAACACATCTCCGTTGACAAAAATAGAAATCCTCACTCCTGATTTTAAAAACAATAAAAAATCTTTAGATACAATAATAAAAGCTCACCCTGATGTTTTTAACCATAATATTGAAACAGTAAAAGAAATATTCAAAACCGCAAGGCCTCAAGGTAGTTATGATAATTCACTAAGTGTACTAAAATACATAAAAGAAAATAGTGATATAAAAACAAAATCAGGCTTAATGATAGGTCTTGGTGAAACTTTTGAACAGATTGAACAGACACTTACAGATTTACATAATGTGCATTGTGACATTTTAACAATAGGACAATATATTCAACCGTCAAAACAACATCTTCCGGTCGCAAAATACTACAAACCGGAAGAGTATGAAAAACTCAAAGAACTTGCAGCATCAATCGGATTTAAAAATTTCCAAATAGGTCCTCTTGTCCGAAGCTCCTACAATGCCGCAAGCCTTATATAATCAGAGAAAACAGAAAAGAAATACTACTTCAACTTTTTCACTATATCTCTGGTAATATCTTCACCGCCGGTAATTACCATTCCTGTAGGCAAAACTAAATTATAATTAGTCTTTTTAGCTTCGCTGGATATTAGTGATCTAATTTTTGAAGTGACTTTAACAAGCTTGTTATTATACTCTTCATCCATCGAATTTTTCTTGTTTTCAATCTGTTTTCTGTATACTGCCTCCATTTGGACAGCTTTATTCCTGTCAGGCTCATTAACAATCTCATTTTGAGCCTTTGAAATTAATGTATTCAATTCCTCCATTTTCTTATTCTGAGAAACTTTTAACAACTGAATTTCGGAAGAATTTGATAAAATAGTAGGAACATCAACTACTGCAACTTTATATCTGGGGAAAGACACAGCAACATCGTTAATGTTATATCCTACAAAAAATACAAGCACACAAGCAAGAATAAACCACATATTATTTTTCATTTTTTCCCTAACCTTTCTGAATACTCTAAAATCCTACACCCTCTTAAAATTTTTTTTAATATCCACATGTATAAAAAAAAATTCCCTTGGAAGGGAATCTAAAATTTATAATTATTTATGTAAACAAAAGGAAAACCATTGAGAAATCTTATATTTTATTATGCAAAAATACTTTTTAAGGATTCATTTTCATTTTTTTCTTCTTTTTGAGATTTTGCCATTAATAGTTCACCATGATAAAAAGGATTTGAACCATCTTTGTCTTTTGAAGCAGCTGCAGCAAAAATACTCATAAAGTGAGATGGTGCAGTTGTTTCAGCAGCTTTAGGAGTTTGAGATACAACTTCATTAACTGCCGGCATATATTTTCCGTCAACTTTTCTTGAAATAGCTGAAGCTGCTTGGGAATTCAAATATTTAATAGATGCAACAGCGGCTTCACTGAATTGATAATGGAAAGAATTATTCATCGCAATTTGTTTTTGAACACCTGTTTCAACTCTTCCCTGATATAAGTCAATTCCTAATTCTACAGGTTTTGCAATTGTTTTAACCTGATGAGTAGTAAGAGAATTTGTATATTGAGATGTCTTTTGAGCAGCACGGCGTAAAATCTCCTGAGAAACATCTTTTAATACAGATGTATCAATGCCGTTTTTGTATAATGAAGTATAATTCACATTTAGACTCATTAGACTTATCCCTTTGTTTCCTTACATATATATCTTCGGCATATATTTTTTAATCTTTAATACAAGCGTAGTAGTTGTAACATATTGTTACATTTAACGCAAAATATTACCACACATAAACCCAAATTTTATTGTAATTGTTTTTTCTTGTATAATAAGAATATGGATAAGAAGATGAAAAATATACTTGCAATAAATTTTGGCGGAATTGGAGATGAAATATTTTTCCTCCCGACTTTAATATCGCTAAAAAAAGAATATCCCGATTCTAAAATAACACTTGCGCTTGAACCACGAAGCAAAAGCGTACAAGATTTAACAAATATAATTGATGAATTATTTTTGATTGATGTTAAGGGTAAAAATAAATATACAGAATTATTAAAACTTATCCTGAAAGCAAGACAGGGAAATTTTGATATTGTTATATCATCAGGCGGAAACAAATTTATAAGTTTACTTTTATTTTTAACAGGAATAAAAGTAAGATGCGGATATAATACCGGCAAAATCAGCCAGATGCTGCTTACACATGCAATGCCGTTGAACAAAAACAAATATGCCTGCAAAATGTATCATGATTTAATTAGAAATCTTACAGAATATAATACTGAACTTCCGGAAATAAATATTGAACGTAGAGAAAAAATTTCCAATTCCGTATTAATTCACCCTGGAGTTAGTAAACTAAGCATTCAGAAAAATTGCATAAAAACAGTTCCAGCAGAAACCTGGGCAAAAGTAATTGACCTTTTGGTTGCAGAAGGTAAAAAAGTAAGATTAGTTGGCGGGCCTGACGATAAAGAATGTATCGAAACCATACTAAATAACGTTAGAACTCAAAATTTTGAAAATCTATACGGAACAACTAAAAATTTAAAAGAACTCGCTGAACTCATTTCTTCTGCAGACAAATTTTTATGCTCGGATTCAGCACCTTTGCATGTAGCAGTTGCACTTCATACAAAAACATATGTAATATTTGGCCCAACAGATGATAAAGCATTGATTCCTCAAAGCGAGCTTGTAATTCCAATCAAAGCAAATGACAAATGCGAATTAAAACCGTGTTTGTGGGCAAGGCGGCAAACTACGTGCGAAAAATTAAGCTGTTTAAAAATTACAGCCGCACAAATTGCCTCTGCAGTTTGTAATAATTAAAATTTTAAAAAATGTAAACAATTTAACAACCTTTGCAATTTTACACTAAAAAAATACTTTATATATATGTAGGTATAAGTGTGAAAGGTCATATTGTTTTATGTACAGTGGTGTAGCGACAGGAATATTTGCAGTCAGAAATGCCGATAAAACAATGAATGAAAATATTGGCAGACTTCCGGTTACTGTCGGGCAAAGCGCAGCTCTTGTGAAAGCTGCAGCACAACAAGACAATGCGATATCAAAACATACAAGAACAATACTAAATAATATTGAAAATATTGCAAAATCAGACAAAGTATTTAACGGTATTTCAAAAACAGTAAAATTCGCAGCAGACCACGTAAATCCGCTTATTGTAGCATCAAGCGGATATACAGTATTAACAGCTGAAGATAAAAAATCTGCAATTATTTCAGAAACAGGATGTCTTGCAGGTATGTTTCTTGGTGAAGGCTGGATGAAAAAAAATCTTGATGGAATTCTAAATAAACTTCCAATAAGTAAAAAATGGCAGCCAATTGTAAAAGGAATTTTATTTGTCGGCGGTTCAATAGGCTCTTCTACAATAGGTAAAAACATAGGTGATAAAGTTGCAGAATACTGGGATAAACCTATAGCAACTAATACGCAAAATAATAATAATATTGTTCCAAAATCAATCACTTACAAAGCATAATAGCCTTTTCTATGTTATAATCTTGAGCAAAAGAGAGGAACAGGATTATGACAACAATTAAAATAACCAAAATGCAAGGCTGCGGTAACGACTTTGTAGTTTTAGATTATTCAGAATATGAAAAATCAGGACTTTCAATGGAAGATTTAGCCCGTAAACTTTGCGACAGACACTTTGGAATAGGTGCAGACGGAATGATTATTCCGGATACAAAACCTAATCAAGAAACTGACATCGGCTGGTACTTTTATAACTCTGACGGAACAACCGCTCAAATGTGCGGAAACGGTATGAGATGCTTTGCAAAATATGTATATAATAAAAAACTTGTAAATAAAAAACAATTCAGTGTGAAAACTCTCGCTGGAATCATAAAACCTGAAATTCAGGAAGATGGAACAGTAAAAGTAAATATGGGCACCCCTATTCTTGAAGAATCAAAAATACCGTTTAAAGGTGAGAGGACAGTACAGTTAAAAGATAAAAATTTCAACATAATACCTGTATCAATGGGTAACCCTCACTGCATAATTTTTACAGAGGAAGATACATTACACCTTGCCCAAAATTATGGGCCGGCTATGGAAATTCACCCTTATTTCCCTGAAAAAACAAACACCGAATTTGTAAAAGTAATCTCTAAAAATGAAATTGAAATGCGAGTTTACGAACGCGGCTGCGGAATAACTTTAGCCTGCGGAACAGGAGCTTGTGCCAGCGTCGTTGCCTGTATTTTAAATAACTTAACAGAAGATACAGTAAAGGTCAATCTTCTTGGCGGGGCCGTAACAGTTGTTTGGAGCGGGACTAGGGAAAATCCGGATAAAGATATCTTTCTTATAGGACCTGCCCAGTATAGTTTTACCGCAGACTACATGTTGTAATAATTTCTATTTTCATGATAATATTTAATCATACATCATAGGAAAATACTAAAAGGAGAAAAATAAATGAAAACTTATGAATTAATGACTATCTTCAAACCAAATTTAGATGCAGAAGAAGTTGATAAATTAATCGACAAAATCGGTTCTGTTATTGCTGAATTCGGTGGTAAAGTTGAATCTACAGACAAAGTTGGCAGAAAAAAATTAGCTTATGAAATTCAAAACTTCAGAGACGGCTACTTCTCAACTTGCATCTTATCATTACCGGCAGACAAAGTTGCTGAATTCAAAAGACAACTAAGACTAAATGATAATATTTTAAGAACAATGTTCATGGAAACAGCAGCTAAAGCTTCTGTTTAGTTTAAAGGAAAAAAAAATGACATTAGCAAAAGCAGTAGTAACAGGTATCGTATATAAAACACCAAAAACAGGGTTTACATCAAACAATGTTGCGGTTTCTTCATTTGTACTAAATATAGGTCAGCAGGAAGAAACTCTGGTTAGAGTAATTTCTAAAAGACAAAATCTTGAAGAAGTAGTCTCATCACTGTCTAAAAATCAAAAAGTACTGGTTGAAGGCAGATTACAAAATGGTATAAGCAAGATGGATGACGGTACAGAAAAGAAAGTATTCGAAATCGAAGCTGCTACTATTGAATTAATGGGTGGAACCTCAGCCACTAATGCAGAAGCTGATGAAGACGGAGATATTCTAACATTCGGAGATATGGAAGCTTCAACCGATTCAAATGCTGATGTATTAATGGATGATGAAGAAGTTCCATTCTAAACTAATACATAATTAAGTAGTAAAACAATAAGGCTAGAAAGGCAAATAAAAACAAATGGCAAGACAAGACGAAAAGAAAAAACGTAAAAATTGCAGCTTATGTGCAGATAAAGTTACATCTATCGACTACAAAGATGCTGCAAAATTAAAAAGATACTTAACTGAAGCTGGAAAAATTATTCCTAGAAGAATCACAGGCAACTGTGCAGCTCACCAAAGAATGATTGCTAAAGCTATCAAACAAGCTAGAGAAGCTTCAATCATCAATTACGTTTTTGACTAATAAAACATAATAAACAAAGTGGCAGACAAAAATTTTATTTTGTCTGCCATTTTGTTATATATCATTCCTAATTGACTGGAAAATTAGTTGAGCATATAAGACACAATTTTCTGTTCCTGATTAAATGTTTTAGAAGATGGTATTATATTTCATTACTTAGTAGTATTTAAAACATATCTACCACCAGCTGTTGAAGTTTCAACCACACCATCATGGAATCGAATCGGATAAATATCTGTTAAATGCTTTGCATCATTTTTTACAACACAATTATTTTTAGTCAAAGAATCCGAACCAGAGGAACAACTTACCTCTTTATTTGGTAATGTAACACCATTGACATCAATAAATCCAATACAATAAGCTGTACCCGACGTAGGTATAGCCTCTTCAGAAGAGATAACTTCACCAATATTACGAGTACAACCTGTACCTGATCTTCCTGTAGTTTTATGAATAGCCACAATAGCCCCATCAGATAACATATAAGCAAAATAATCATTAGGATTATTCCTTCCTCTATTAAGAAAATACCCTGCAGTAAAAGTATATTTACCATCCTTATTATTTTTACGCATAGGAATTTCACCTAAAGAATTATAAAAGGTCGCTCCGGTTAAAGTACCATTTAATATTGCACAAATACTCATAACACTTTCCGGACGTTCTGTAGCGGCATTAACACCACAGACCTGAGTAATTCCTGCATAATCAAAACCATATAATGAATCAGAAAGTCTTGCTGCCTGCGATAAAGTAGATACCGTTTTTTTTAATGTTGAACGATACTTTTGAGAATTTGTATTTGCAATTAATGTTGGTATTGTCATGGCTGCGACCACGCCTATTATGCCGAGAGTTATTAGGACTTCTGCAAGGGTGAATGCGGCTTTTGATGGTATGTTGTCACACTCAATAAATGGAAAACATCTCCGTTTGGTCGCAATAGTCCTTCCGAACTTGGTTCGGAATCTGTTTGTTGGACATTTTGTTTCAGCTCCTGAAATAAATTCAGGATGACGTTCTGCCAGTTCAGGGTGACAAATTTGTTTGTCATTCTGAGGGTGCACGAGCAGAGGGCGAGAACGTAGTGGAGTCCCGTTTAATGCGAGTGCAGAGGTGTAGTCATTCTGAGGAAGCTGGCGACCGAAGAATCTATTATTACTATTCTGTTTATTAGATACTTCGGCTAAAGCCTCAGTATGACGGTTAGTTTGATTTTGAGAGTATTTAATACCCCATCCGTAAATGGTTAAGGGGGAAATTTTATTTTTCATATAAATGTCGGGTTTACTTTTTATTAAAATTCATTATTATAAAAATATGAAAAAGTTTTTAATAATGAGTTTATTTTTGATTGTATCATTATTACCAGCACCTTTGGCGATGGCTGATGATGTTGACGTACCTGCTACAGGAGATTTATGGGACAATTGGAATACCCGAGAAGAAGGTAGAGAAGCCAAACCCGTTTCAGATAAAGATTTTGAAAAAGCTCTAGAACAGGTTGATAAAAAAGTCAATAAATGGAAGAATTGGGCAAATAAATTAAAAGTCCCAAGGGGTGAAGAGTTTAGCCAGAGTAATGAAACAGAAATGATAAAAGAAGAGCATGGTGCTGATTCTTCATTATCCGTATTATGTGTTCCTGTAGGATTAATTGCACAGGGAAATGTTTTGCCTATAGGACATTATCAAGTAAAAGGTGAAAAAATTGATGGGCAGCCTGTTTTGAAATTCTATCAAGCACACTATGAAATGGCACGATTTCCTGCCGTAGAAACGCAGGACGATTTTGGAGAAAATACAATTTCGTTTGTAAAATGGCTACCACAAGGTGACAAGCAAATTAAAGTTATATATGGTTCTCTTGATATGAACGCATACGCAATTATTGATATTGAGCAATAGGATTTAGTTAAGTCTTATCTTAGTTTCTTTGCCAGTGACAAACCTGCAGGAAGCGGTAAAACAACATTTTCATAATTAGGATTTGCATTGATATCATCAAGAAAAGTTTGAACCTTAGCAGCATGCGAAATTACATTATCACACGCAATATATCCTCCAACATTTAAATGTGGTTCTATCAAATGAAAAAATTTGATATATTGAGCTTTATTTGCATCTATAAACGCAAAATCTATTTTGAAATCTCTTGGTAAATATTCTAAAATTGTTGCCGCATCACCTTTTTTAGTTTCAATAATATCAGCGACGCCGCATTTTGCAAAATTATCCTTTGCAATATCCAATCTCTTATCATAAAATTCTATAGTTGTTAATTTCCCACCAGTTCTTTTTAAAGCTTTACCCAACCATATTCCTGAATAACCATTTGAAGTACCTACTTCAATTACGCTTTGAGCCTTTGAGTCTACTACAAAATTATACAAAAATTCTGCAGTTGTTCTGGAAATATTCCAAAAATCTTTTTGAGTTTTCTCCAGCTCTTTTAAAATTTCTTGTGTTGTATTATCAAATGTATCTATTATCATTTTATAGTTTTAACCTTATCTGTTACAACAATCGCTCTGACAGGAACATCCAGAGGGCTTGTTTTTATTATATCTTTTGTTACCGTGTCAACAACCGAATACAAACCTGCACGTGCATTTGTTATCATAATCATTTCAGAATTATCAATCGGTGTAATATTTGTTGCAAATGCATTTGTATTTAAAAATAATTTATCTGTAATAACATCTTCCTGTGTATTTAAGACTTCCAATAAATTATCCTGAGCCCCCAAAATAAACAACTCATTATTGTGAGCATACATATCTACGGGTTTTTCGCAGACTTCAATTTCTGACATAAGTCCAAGTGTCTCATAATCAACAATTGCAAGTCTATTTTGCGTTCTGCTTATCAAATAAATTTTACCATTGACGTATGCAATTTTAGAGATATTTGGGAAACTTCCTATATTTTTAAGCAGAAAATTGTTATCCATTTCTACAGCCCAGACATCATTTGTATTTCTGTCTACGTAAAATAACTTTGTTCCATCCTCTGACAATGTAAGTTTTTCACATTTTCCGTTAATTTTTAATTGTTTTTTTAAAGTCATTGTTTCAAGGCTAAACAAGTAAATACTTGAATTTGAACCAGATGAAATATATGCAAGTTTTTTATTTTTATCAATAATAATTTGTTCCGGACAAATTTCAAAATGCACTTCTTTTATAACTTTTTCATCCATCAATGAAATAACATTCATTGTTTTAGAATCAAAATATGTAACAAGCAGGAATTCTCCATTATAACTTTTCAAATCATTAATTACATAATCCTGAGCAAGCGAGTACTCAGGAACTTTTGAATTTGAATGGATTACCTGAATATTTTTATTCGCGCCGGTAGAGATGTAAAAAGTTTTGCCGTTTAACTGAGCAACAGGAGTTGTCGGTTTTTTACCTTTGTTTCTTGTGTTATTAATTTTTAAACCTGTATCTTGAGTTACCATAACATCAACGTCGCCGATAATCCCTTTTAAGGTTTCTGGTATAACCAGACCTTTAGGTAACAATATATCCTGCGGCAAAAGTCCTGATTGAATTTCATCAGGCGGATTCAACATATTAATAACTGTTTTCTTTCCGTTAGTATTTATCACCTTTAGCAAAGAATAATTGTTATTCAAAATTACCATATCCGGTTTTTGCTTTAATGTTTCGTTAAGAGGATAAGTAGTTTTTATGCTAACAGTGTCAACCTTTTCAACTTTTGCAGGAAAAACAGGAAGATACATTGTGTTATCCGGCAGAACAATTACTCCGTCAAATCGAAAATTTGTATTTGGAAATGTTTTATTCACAAAATCCTGAACATCCTGCGGGACTTGTGCTGCATTTGCAGCTCCGGATAGAGTTAAACACATTATTAAAGTTAGCAATAATTTACGCATATTATTTAAAAACTCCCTTAACTTTTGATATAATTGATTGTTGAGGTTTTTTACCTGTTTGTATTTCATATAATTTCTGATAAAGAACTTTTTCTTCATCACTCAAACGTGTAGGAACTTTTATTTTCAAAACAACTACATGGTCGCCTCTTTGAGATGGACGTGTGATAATTGGAATTCCTGCCCCTTTGATTTTTACATAATCACCATACTGCGTTCCTGCAGGAATTTGAACTTCTTTATCTCCATCCAGTGTCTTTATAGTTACAATATCACCCATCACCGCTTGTGCCGGTGTAATATCAAGTTCTGTAAATACATTTATGCCGTCTCGTTTGAAATAATTTGACGGTTCTACATGCACAACAACAAACAAATCCCCGTTTGGTCCGCCATTAATTCCGCAGTCACCTTCTCCTGAAACTCTGATTTTTGACATATTGTCAACACCTGCAGGAATTTTTATTTCAATCTTCTTTTCTTTAGTAATTTGCCCCTGTCCATGACAAGTTTTGCAAGGTTTGTCTATAACTTGACCAGAACCTTTACAATGCGGACAAGTTGTAACTTGTGTAAAATTGCCAAGAGGTGTTCTTGCTACTGTTTTCACCTGCCCTGTACCGCCGCACTGCGGACAAGTTTTCTTTTGAGAGCCGGCTTCTGCACCTGATCCATGACAATCAGGACAAGTTTCTTGATGGTCAAATCTTATTTCTTTATTTATACCAAATGCAGCATCTTCAAATCTTATTTTAACATCATATCTTAAATCATCACCGCGTTGGGGCGCATTCGGATCAATACCGCCGCCGAAACCAAAGCCTCCAAAACCTCCAAAAAAGCTTTCAAAAATATCATTGATATCTCCAAAACCTCCGGCAAACGGGCCATTTGTATCAAAGCCTGCATTTTTTAATCCATCTTCGCCATATCTATCGTACGTTGCTCTTTTATTATCATCAGATAATGTTTCGTAAGCTTTACCTAACTCTTTAAATTTTTCTTCAGCATCAGGAGCTTTATTCACATCTGGGTGAAGCAATCGGGCTTTTTTTCTAAAAGCCGACTTTATCTCATCTTTGGAAGCGTCTTTTGACACTCCTAATATTTCATAATAATCTGTCATTGTCTTATTTATACTTCCTTAACTTTCTGGTTTGCTGCTTAAAACTTTTCAATAGAATCTCCCCTAGTGAAAATAAGCACAATCTATACTACTCTGCAGCTGCAACATTAACAAGTGTAGGTCTCAAAACCTTGTCACCCATTTTGTATCCCTTTTGCAGTTCGCTGATAACAGTATGTTCAGGGTGTTCGCTGGTTGGTGTACGCATTACAGCTTCATGGAAATTAGGGTCAAATTCTTCACCGGCTGCCTTAATTTCTTCAAGACCAAGTTTTGCAAGTGATTCAATAACCTGTTTATGTACAAGGTTAAAACTTTCTTTAACTGTTTCACAGTCCTGAACATTTTCAAGAGCTTTTTGACCGCGTTCAAAATTATCAAGAACTTCTATTAACTTTTTCAATGCAGATTCTGTACCGAATTTTATCAAATTTTCGCGTTCTTGTTCCTGACGTTTTCTATAATTGTCAAAATCAGCAGCTAAGCGGATATACTGCTGGTTAAGTTTATCATATTCTTCTTGAAGTTTGCTGTTTTTTTCTTCTGAGGTATTTTCTTGAGATTCTTCATTTACAACATTTTCAGTTGTATTTGTTTCATCATTTTCAACATTTGTATTTTCATCTTTAATCACGTCTTCGTTTTTGAACGGATTTGAATTTTTATCAGTCATAATATTTCCCTTCACAACATTAATTATATACATATATTATAAAGTATCAAAGTAAATTCACAAGTTAAATTTATTTTTTTTTAATAATTGAGGGATAGATTACATGACCAAATACATAAAATATATAAAATATTTATTATTCTTTATACTATTTAGTCAAGCCTCAATTAATGATTCGACCTCCGCAAAGCGAACAATAAATGTTATGCGCAACAACAACAAAAATGAGCATGTCTGAACTGACAAAATTTAGATTACCAATCAAATTTAAAATGATATTAGTGAGTTTGCTCATTTT
>ERZ824600.1639-NODE-1639-length-26635-cov-6.329684_pt1 | contig 26635 bp, 22 predicted proteins | sample MGYA00519933_ERZ824600 | MGnify/ENA primary metagenome ERZ824600 (study PRJEB31778, sample SAMEA3449178) | human gut metagenome | biome: human gut; feature: human-associated habitat; material: faeces | place: United Kingdom | collected 2010/2012 ... | reverse complement strand
TACTGGAACAGTGGAACGTTCTACCTTCCTGTTCGGTAATTATAGATCATTTTGATCGAAAAAGCAAGCCGGAATTCATTTTTTATCGGTGAAACCGGCGTCAGGCGTCGATACGCTCGCTGCCGCGATAGCCGATCGCCTCGAAAAGGTGACTCTCCTGAATGGATTCGGACTGCGCCAGGTCGGCAATGGTCCGGGCGACCTTCAGGATACGGTCATAGGCGCGCGGGCTGAGCTTGAAGCGGGCGATCGCCTGGCGCAGCAGAAGCTGCCCGGCGGGCGCGATCCGGCAATGCTTCTGCAGGTCCCGCCCGGTCATCTGGCCGTTGGCGTGGAAATTCCGGTCGCGGAACCGCTCCTCCTGAATGCGGCGGGCCGCGATGACCCGTTCCCGGATCGCCGCGCTCGGCTCGCCCGGAGCCGTCGCCGAAAGCTCCTGCGGAGCCACGGGCGTCACCTCGACATGCAGGTCGATGCGGTCCATGAGCGGCCCCGAGATGCGCCCCATGTAGCGGTGCACGGCCCCCGGCGAGCAGGTGCACTCGCGCGTCGGGTGGTTGTAGTAGCCGCACGGGCAGGGGTTCATCGCCGCCACGAGGGTGAAGTTCGCGGGGTACTCGACGCTGTAGCGCGCCCGCGAGACGACGATGCGCTTCTCCTCCAGCGGCTGGCGCAGCACCTCCAGCACGCTGCGGCCGAACTCGGGCAGCTCGTCGAGGAACAACACGCCGTTGTGGGCCAGCGACACCTCGCCCGGCATGGGCGACTGTCCGCCGCCGATCAGCGCCACCTGCGACGCCGTATGGTGCGGCGCCCGGAAGGGACGCCGCGTCATGAGGTGTCCCGACACCCCGGCCTTGCCCGCCACGGAGTAGATCTTCGTCGTCTCGAGCGCTTCGTCGCGCCCCAGCGGCGGCAGGATCGTCGGCATGCGCCGCGCGAGCATCGTCTTGCCCGAGCCCGGTGCCCCGATCAGAATCACGTTGTGGCCGCCCGCCGCGGCGATCTCCAGCGCCCGCTTGGCCTGGGCCTGGCCGCGCACGTCGGCGAAATCCTCGGCATAGGGCGTTGCGGCCGCTTCGTCGGCGGTCGCCTCCCGGGATGCGAAGGGAGCCAGCGGTTCGGTGCCGTTGAGCAGGTCGCGCACTTGCGCGAGGCTTGCGGCCCCGTAGACCTCAACCCCCTCGACCACGGCCCCCTCGGCGGCATTCTCCACCGGGACGACCAGCCGCCGGAAACCCGCCCGGCGGGCCAGAATCGCCAGCGGCAGCACGCCCCGCACGGGCTTGAGCGAGCCGTCGAGCGACAGCTCCCCGGCGAACATCGTCCCCTCGAGCGCCCCGGCGTCGATGCGCTCCATTGCGGCGAGAATCCCCACGGCGATGGGCAGGTCGAAGCCCGAGCCCTCCTTGCGCAGGTCGGCGGGCGCAAGGCTCACGACCACCTTGCGGCCCGACATCCGCTCGCCCGAGTTCTCGAAGGCGGCGCGGATGCGCTGCTCGCTCTCCTTGACGGCGTTGTCGGGCAGGCCGACCAGGTAGAGACCCAGCCCGCCGCCCGTAATGTTGACCTCGACGGTCACCGTCACGGCGTCGATTCCGACCACCGCACCCGCATAAGCCCTGACGAACATCGCTGCAAGGGATCAGAAGGGAGGCTCCTCGTCGAGCGAGGCCGAACTCCGGATATCGAACTCGCCGCCCATGGCGGAGCCCAGTCCGCCGCCCTGCGGCGCAGGCGCGGCATTCGAGCCGCTGGCGTAGTCGTCGTAGGCCTGCTGCGCATCGGCGGCCTGCGAGGGCGAGAGCATCGCATCGTCCATGTCTGTGAAGCGCGCCTGCTCCTTGATGAAGCGCAGCGGAATGTCGCACACGGCGCCGTTGCGGTGCTTGGCCAGGATGATCTCGGCCATGCCGGCCGTCGGCATGCCGTCCTCGGTCGTCGTCAGGCCGTAGTACTCCGGACGGTGGATGAAGGCCACAATGTCGGCATCCTGCTCGATGGCGCCCGACTCGCGCAGGTCCGAGAGCTGCGGGCGTTTCGAGCCGCCGCGCATCTCCGTGGCGCGGCTCAACTGCGACAGGGCGATGACCGGGACGTTCAGCTCCTTGGCGATCGCCTTGAGCGTGCGCGAGATGAAGGCCACCTCCTGCTCGCGGTTGCCCTTCGAGTCCTGGTTGCCGGTCATCAGCTGGAGGTAGTCGATGATGATGATCTTGATGTCGTTGTGTATCTTCAGGCGGCGCGCCTTCGAGCGGAACTCGAAGACCGACAGCGCCGGCGTGTCGTCGATGTAGAGCGGCGCCGAGGCCAGGGGCTTGGTCGCCGATTCGAGGTGGCGCCACTGCTCGGGAGTCAGGCGCCCCGACTTGACGTCGTTGCCCGAGAGACCCGTCTCGGCGATGATCAGACGCATCATCAGCTGCACGGCCGACATTTCGAGCGAGAAGAAGGCCACGCCCTGCTCGTAGTTGACGGCCATGTTGCGGGCCATCGAGAGGACGAAGGCTGTCTTGCCCATCGAGGGGCGCGCGGCGACGATGATGAGGTCCGAGAGCTGCCAGCCCAGCGTCACACGGTCGATGGCCGTGAAGCCCGACGGCACGCCGTTGTAGGAGTTGGCGTTCTTCGAGGCCTCCTCGATCTGCTGAAGCGCCCGCGAGAGAATCTCCTTGGAGGACTGCACCGAGCGCTTGACATGCCCCTCGGCGACCTTGAAGATCTCGCCCTCGGCAAAACCGATGAGCTCCGTCACGTCGGTCGACTCGTCGTAGGAGCGGCGCTGGATCTCCGTGGCCGAGCGGATCAGTTCGCGCTGCACGTACTTCTGGGCGATGATCTTGGCGTGGAACTCGACATTGGCCGCCGAGCCGACCTTCTGCGTCAGCTGCGCCAGGTACGACGCCCCGCCGACCTTCTTGAGCTCCTTCTTAGCCTTGAGCCGCTCGGTCACGGTGTAGAGGTCAATGGGCTTGAGCTCCATCGACAGCTCCTCGATCGCCTTGTAGATGAGCCGGTGCTCCTCGGTATAGAAAGCCTCGGGCGTAATGTACTCCTGCACGGCGATGATGCTGTCCTTTTCGAGCATCAGCGCGCCCAGCACGGCCTCTTCCAGCTCGACGGCCTGCGGCGGCACGTTGCCGACCGTCTCGGTCATCGCCTCGAATGCCTCCCGGTTGCGGGAGGAGGGGGTATACTCTTTCGCCATTTCGTTCGATCAGTTTCGGACCTCAAAAGTACGGATAAATCGGACGAATTAAAAACGAATTTCAAAAATTAACGGATGAAAAAACAATCGCCGCCCCGGCCCGCCTGCAGGAGCTCCCCACCCCGGCATCGCGGCGAGCTGCACGACAGACACCCGGCGGCATCGCTTCCGGCGGCGTCACACCCGCGGTGTCACGTGCCGCGGCACGTCCGGCATCACGCCCGGATGCCCGGGCCGCATCCGAAGCGCCATCCGACGCCCGCCGCATCACTCCCTGATGCCCAGCTCGCGGCGCGGAACGGCCAGCGCGGCGATGCTGACCCGGCAGCCGGGTGCGGCGCGCAGGATCTCGGCGGCGCACGAGAGGAGCGTCGAGCCGGTGGTCATCACGTCGTCGACCAGCAGCACGTGGCGCCCCGCGAGCCGCTCGGGACGGCGCACGGCAAAGGCCTTCTCGACGTTGCGGGCCCGCTCGCGGCGGGGCTGGCGCGTCTGGCTCGCCGTATTGCGCTGCCGCACGACGCTGCGGCGGTCGACCTCAACGCCCAGCTGCGCGGCGATCCCCTCGGCGATATATTCCGACTGATTGTATCCGCGCCGCAGCCGCTTGAAGGGGTGCAGCGGCAGCGGCACGACAACATCCACATCGTCGTAGAGCCCGCCCTCGGCCAGGCAGGCACCGTACCACTCGCCCATCTCGCGGGCCGTGCGCCACGCCCCGCGGTACTTGAAGCCGTGGATCAGCTGCCGCCAGCCGCTCCCGTGGACGAAGAAGAGGAAGCCCGAGGCCCGGTGGAGGGGCACCAGTCCCCAGCACTTGCGGAAGACCGGATTGTCGGCTTCGGCCCAGTAGCCCGTCAGGGGCGCCGTGGCGCGGCAGAGCGTGCAGACGGTGCGCTCGCCCCGCACAAGGGGTGAGCCGCAGACGGCGCAGCGCGCCGGAAAGAGGAGCGACACAAGATCGCCCCACAGTTCACTGAGGATCGACATTGACGGTGACCGCCACGGTGCGGTATTCGGGATTTTCCGTAAAGGTCTTCAGCTCGGCGGAGAGCAGTTCGCGGGCCCGGGCCGAGGAGGCGCCGCTCTCGATCTTGAGCAGCAGCCCCACGAGGTATTCGCCGCGGATGCGGTCCACGGGCGGGGTCATGGGGCCCAGCAGCCGCCGTCCGAAGCGTGCGCGCAGGGCCGAGGCGAGGTGCAGCACGGCCCGCCGCAGCAATTCCATGTCGCGGTGGCGGAGTTGCAGCGCCGTCAGCCGCGCATAGGGCGGGTAGAAGAAGGCCTGCCGCTCGGCAAGCTGCTCTCGGGCCATCGCGTCGTAGTCGCCCTCGACGACCTGCCGGATGACGGGATGGGCCGGATCGGCCGTCTGAATGACCACCTCGCCGCCCGCGTCGCGGCGTCCGGCGCGGCCCGCCACCTGCGTCATGAGCTGGAAAGCCCGCTCGGCGGCCCGGAAATCGGGGTTGTTGAGCAGGTTGTCGGCATTGAGGATGCCCACCAGGCCGACGCCCGCAAAGTCGAAGCCCTTGGTAATCATCTGCGTGCCGATCAGGATGTCCGTCTCGCGGGCCTCGAATGCGGCGACGATCTGCCGGAAGGCCCGTTCGCTCGTCACGCTGTCGCGGTCGAGCCGCTCGACGCGCGCCCGGGGGAAGATCGCGCGAACCTCCTCCTCGATCTTCTCGGTGCCGAAGCCCATCGGCACGACATCCGTGACGCGGCAGTGCGGACAGCGCTCGGGCACCGGCTCCGTATGGCCGCAGTAGTGGCAGACGAGCCGCCCGCCCGCCTTGTGGTAGGTGAGCGTCACGTTGCAGTGCGGGCAGCGGGCCGTCCAGCCGCACGCCGTACACTCGACATAGGGCGAGAAGCCGCGGCGGTTCTGGAAGAGCATCACCTGCTCGCCGCGGTCGAGCGTCTCGGCCATCTTGTCGAGCAGCAGCTTGTTGAAGTGGGCGTGCCGCTCGCCGCGCCGCGCCGCACGCAGCGTGTCCGAGACGAAGATGCGGGGCGGGCGGGCGGCGCCGTAGCGCTCCGTGAGCACGGCCCGGCCGTACTTTCCGCCCTCGGCGTTGAGCCACGTCTCGAGCGAGGGGGTGGCGCTGCCCAGCAGCGTGCGGCACCCGAGCAGCCGCGCCATCACCACGGCGCAGTCGCGGGCGTTGTAGCGGGGCGCCGGGTCCGTCTGCTTGTAGCTGGCGTCGTGCTCCTCGTCGACGACGATCAGTTGCAGATTGTGGATCGGCAGGAAGATCGCCGACCGTGCGCCGACGACCAGTTCGCCCCCTTCCGAACGGTTCAGCCGCAGGTAGGTCTCCGTGCGGCTGCGGGGCGTGAGTTTCGAGTGGTAGGCCGTGACGCGGCTGCCGAAGATGCGCTCTATCCGGCTGATGAGTTGCGCCGTGAGGGCGATTTCGGGCACGAGCAGCAGCGCACCGCCCCCGCAGGCGAGCGCTTCGGCGATCAGGTGGATGTAGATTTCGGTCTTGCCCGAGCCGGTGATTCCGTGCAGCAGCGCCGTGCCCTTTCCGGCGGCGTAGGCGGCGCGCAGCGCTCCGAGCGCCGCCTGCTGGGGCGGTGTCAGCTCCGGAAGCAGGAAGTGCGAACCGCCCCGCTCTATTGTGCGTTCGTGCTCCGCGGAGCGCAGGTACCCCTTGCGGCACAAGGCCTGCAGGGCACCGTAGTCGGCCCGCAGCAGGCGACGCGCCACTTCGCCCGTCGAGATGCGGCGCTCGTCGCCCGCGGCGGCCACCTCGAGCAGCGCCTCGTACTGCCGCGGCGCCCGCCGTTCGAGGCGCTCGCACACTTCGTGCAGGCGCTCCTCGTCGCACAGCTCCGGCGACAGCGACACGTAGCACTCCGTGCGGGGACGGAACTCCTCCTCGCGGAAGGCCTCCTCGCTCTCGGCCGAGGGTTTCATCAGCGACGGCAGCGCCACGCGCATCACCTCGCCGAGCGTACACAGATAGTAGGATGCGATCCATTCCCACAGCGCCATGCGCTGCGGCGTGAGCAGCGGCCGGTCGTAGAGTTTCCGCTGCACGGGCTTGACGCGCCCGGACGACGGCGGGGTTTCGTGCACCCGCCAGACAAGACCCGTATAGAATTTGCGAACGCCGAACTGCACGACCACCGCTTCGCCCGCCCCGAGCGCCATCCCCTCCGGCACGGAGAAGGTATAGGCCGGCTGGGCCAGCGGCAGGACTATGTCGGCATAACGGGGCATCAGAGCTTGTTGAGCGCCTCGAAGCCCTTGCCGTAGACTCCCATGACCGATCCGACGGTGATGAAGGCGTCGGGGTCGATCGTCTTGACGAACTTGAGGATCACGGCCGATTCACGCTTGCGGCAGACCACCATGACGATCTTCGAGTGCTCCTTCGAGTACCAGCCCTGCGAGTCGATGAGCGTCACGCCGCGGTGGACGTTCTGCGCGATGGCGTCGGCCATCTTCTCGTAGTCGCGCGTCACGATGAAGACCTGGCTCGACTGCTGGTTGCCGGCCATGATCATGTCGACGGTATAGCCCACGACGGCCGTCATGACGTAACCGTAGATCACCGTGTCGATGTGGAAGCCCACGAGCAGCGTCGAACCGATGATGACGAAGTCCGAGTAGATCAGGATCTTGCCGTAGCTGACCGTGTGGTACTTGTTGATAATCATCGCCACGATGTCCGTGCCGCCCGTCGAGCCGCCCTGCGCGAAGCACATCGAGATGCCCACGCCGGCGAGGATGCCGCCGAGGATCACCGCCAGGATGCGCTCCAGGTGGAGGAAGTCGCCGGCCGGCAGCACGTCCTGCCAGAAGTTCATGCCCACGGAGATGACGAAGACGCAGAAGATGGTCTTCACACCGAAGTTCCACCCCACGATGAAGCCCGCGATGAGCAGCAGGATGGCATTGAGCACGAAGACCATCGTACCGATCTGGATCGAGATTCCGATCTGTTCGAGGGCGTTGCAGACGACGAGCGAAAGACCCGCGGCGCCGCCGCCCGTACCCCGGACCGGCAGGATGCAGCCGATCCAGCCGAACGAGTAGAGCATCATGCCGAATGCCATCAGGAAATACTCCTTGACGGTCTTCAGCACCGAATCCGCAGAGATGGGTTTCATAATGTGACGGGGGTTTTAACGGTTATCTCTGCAAAGTTAAAAAAATTTCCCCTTGGTATGCGTTGCGCCCGGCCAATTTTTTTTCGAGCATCGCCAGCAGCTGTTCGTTGCGCACGAGGCCCCAGTTGCGGCCGTAGTGGTAGCGCGGCGGCGCCTCCGAGGCGAAGCGCTCGACGACCAGGTCGGAACGCAGGCGGCGCAGGATCTCGACGAAGAGGTCGAGGTATTCGTCTATCTCCCAGAAGCGGAAGCGCCCGGGGTCGGCGTCGTACTCGGCGGCCATCGGCGTATCGCGGAAGACCTGCAGCTGGTGGAACTTCACCGTCGTGAGCGGCAGCGAGTTGATCGTCGCGACCTGCCGGAGCAGCATCTCGTCCGTCTCGCCCGGCAGCCCGAGGATGAAGTGCCCGCCGACGGGCAGTCCCCGGGCGGCGGTCATCTCCACGGCGCGGCGGGCCGCGGCGAAGTCGTGCCCGCGGTTCACGGCGCGCAGCGTCGCGTCGGAGGTCGACTCGATGCCGTACTCGACGGCCACGTAGCGGTCGCGGGCCAGGCCGGCCAGGTAGTCGAGCTTCTCCTCGTCGACACAGTCGGGGCGCGTGCCGATGACGAGCCCCGCGACAAGCGGGTGCGCCAGCGCCTCGGCATACAACTCCCGCAGCCGCGCAAGCGGCGCATGGGTGTTCGAGTAGGCCTGGAAGTAGACCAGGTAGCGCCCGGCCGTGCGGTAGCGCCGGCGGTGGAACTCGATCCCCTCCTCGATCTGCTGCCGGACGCTCTTCGCCGGGGAGCAGTAGGAGGGGGTGAACGCTCCGTTGTTGCAGAACGTACACCCCCCGGTGGAGATCGTACCGTCGCGGTTGGGGCAGCCGAAGCCCGCGTCGACGGAGAGTTTCTGCACCCGGCTGCCGAACGTGCGGCGGAAATACCCCGCATAGGAGTTGAACCGCCGGCTGTCGCCCCAGGGATAGATCATTGCGCTACAACCCCCAGTCGGAGGCCTTGTAGGTATCCTTCGGGGCGTTGGGCACGTTCGAGAAGAAGGTATGCCCCGTCAGCTCCTCCAGCTCCCGGATCGAATACATGTCCTTGGCCGACACCTGCTTGCCCTTGAGATTGTTGTTGTGGCAGCGCACGAAGGCCGCGCACATCAGCTCGTCGGCCGAGCAGTCGAGCACCGACTTGCCCGTGCTGCCCGACTTGGTGCGCAGCACGGCGATGTAGAACATCGTGGGGCACGAGACGTCGTTGCGCCCGCCGAAGGAGATGCGCTTGGGCGAGGCCGAGTTGCCGTAGCGGTCGGTATACTTCTCGAAGTAGGTGCCGATGACCAGGTAGGTCGTGTCGGCGCACACCTTCTTGTCGATCCAGTCCTCGAGGATGTTCCAGCCGCCGCCTCCGGTATTGAAACCGCTCGAATACTGCGGGGCGATGTTCGAGTAGTAGAAGACCTGCCGATTGATGGACGTCGAACGGGTCCGCTCGGCCGAACCGAGCATGTGGCCCTTGTTGCAGCCGCCGCCCGTCTCCTTGCTGTCATACTGGATGTTGGAAGGAATGTCGGGGTCCTGCCGGTAGGCGTTCGTGCGGTTGGCGCTGCCCTCGTAGCAGTCGTGGCGCGGCGCGGCGACCCACACCGGACAGTGGTGCTCGGCGCTGAAGCAGACCGTGTAGTTGCGGGCCGCCCGGCCGTCGATCTTGAAGTCGGGACACATGTGGTAGGCGTAGTAGTAGTCGCTGTTGCCCTCCTCCTCGGGCACGAGCTCCGGCCAGCCCGAGTGCTTCGTCAGCCCGGCACCCGTACCGCCGCCGCTATTCGCGGAGGTCGTGAAGCTTGCCGTCGCGCTCGAGTAGCTCTGCCCGCCGATCTCGGCGCAGAGGCGGTAGGTGTAGGTCGTCGAGGCCGAGAGTCCCGTCAGCGTGGTGCTCTTCTCGCCCGCGGAGGCCGAGACGGAGGCTTCACGCTCCGAGCCGCCCGAAGCCTTGTAGGCGAACCACACCTTCGAGATGTGCTCCGACCCGTCGTAGGAGAAGGAGCAGGTGACGGTTGCGCGGTCGGCAGCCACACCGCTGTGCGACGGTGAGCCGAAGACCGGCTCATCGGGTGCGGGCTCCTCGCCCGACGCCTGGTTGACGACCACCGTGCGGTCGTCGGCCCCGGTGTAGGAGAGCGTGACAACACCCGAGCGGGCCGCACCCTCGTTGGTGCCGACCTCGAACGAAATCACGCCGTACTCCGCGTTGTCGAACGACGTGAGCCAGGTCACGTCGCCCGCGGCCGTGACGTCGACGCCCGCCGCGGGGTTGAGCACCTCGTAGCGGATCGTCTGCCGTCCGCCTGCGGCCGGCACGGAGAGGGTCGTCTCGCTGACGATCTCCAGCACGGGGGCGTCACCCCCGGCGAGGGTCGCAAACTCGGCGCCGTCGCCCATGATGCGCGAGGCTCCCAGCTCGACATAGGCATGCACGCGGTAGCGGGTTCCCGGCACGAGGCCCGTCAGGCGGGCCGAGATGGCGTTGCGCTCGAAATCGGCGACCGTCAGCGTGCGGTAGCTCTCCGCCGCCTCGTCGGCCGGGCCGTAGGCAAAGCCCTTCACCAGACCGGGGTAGTCGTTCAGGGTGAAGAGGGCGCGGCTCGACACGTTGGCCGTCGTCTGGGTCACATCCGTGACCTCGGGCTGCACGAAACGGAAATCCGCGGCGCCGTCCGTCTCCTCCTTGCAGGAGACAAAGGCCGCGGAGAGCGTACAAAAAATCAAGAAGAGAAACTGTTTCATTCCTTGCGGTTATAGGGTTAGTAATTTCTGTTTTCGGAATCCATCCAGATGGTCACCGGGCCGTCGTTGAGCAGTTCGACCTGCATGTCGGCGCCGAAGACCCCCGTGGCGACGGGACGTCCGAGAAGTTCGGCTACCCGCGCGGCAAACCCTTCGTACAGGGGGCGCGACACCGCCTCGGGAGCCGCCCGCACGTAGGAGGGACGGTTGCCCTTGCGCGTCGAGGCCTGGAGCGTGAACTGGCTCACGACGAGCACCTCGCCACCCGTCTGCCGCACGTCGAGGTTCATGACGCCGGCCTCGTCGTCGAAGATGCGCAACCGCACGAGCTTTCCTGCCAGATACTCCGCATCCTCTGACGTATCTTCCAGACCGACCCCGACAAAGACCAGCAGGCCCGCACCCGTGCGGGAGTGGAGCCGGCCGTCGATGGTCACCGAAGCGTGTTTCACACGCTGGACAAGCATTCGCATCGCTTTCCGAAATTGGGGGATCAACGGTTTGCAAAGAAGGCCCACAGGGCATCGCCCGCCGGGACGGGGGCCGTGACCGAGACCGGCTCATGCCGCACGGGGTGGTCGAACTCCACGCTGCGCGAATGCAGCGAGATGCCGCCGCCGGGCAGCGAGCGCCGCGCGCCGTACTTCAGGTCGCCGCGGATCGGGCAGCCGACCGCCGCGAGCTGGGCGCGGATCTGGTGGTGGCGCCCCGTGAGCAGTTCGATGCCCAGGAGCGTATAGCGGTCCGAGACGCCGAGCGTCTCGTAGCGCAGCCGCGCCAGTTTCGCATCGCCCTTCGGGGCCGTGAGGGCCCGCGAGCGGTTCGTGCGGGCGTCGCGCAGGATGTAGTGCCGCAGCTCGCCCGCCTCGGGGTCGGGCGTGCGTTCGGTCAGCGCCCAGTAGACCTTGCGGATGCGCCCCTCGCGCAGCATCTCGTTGAGCCGCACGAGGGCCTTCGAGGTCTTGGCGAAGAGCACCGCGCCGCTCACCGGGCGGTCGATGCGGTGCACGACGCCGAGGAAGACGGCGCCGGGCTTGGCGTCGCGCTGCTTGATGTACTGCTTGATCTGGTCCTCGAGGGCGCTTTCGCCCGAGGGGTCGGGCTGCACGAGGTCGCCGCAGTGTTTGTTGACCACCAGCAGGTGGTTGTCTTCGTAGAGGATGTCTTCGGGTGAGAACATGTCGAAAAAGGGCAGAAAACCGTTCGGATTACAGAACGAACGTAAAGGGCAGCAGCAGCGTGGCCGACGAAACGGCCGAAGCGGTGCCGCCGCCGCTCATGATGACCCGCAGCGGCGAGCCCTGGCGGCGTTCGACGTCGACAAGCACCTGCCGGCACTGCCCGCAGGGGTAGCATTCGCGCTCGGAGGGGTCCGACGCGATGGCCAGCGTCTCGATCGGATCGTCGGCATAATTGGCCTGCGCGTAGAAGAGCAGCGTCCGCTCGGCGCACAGACCGGCGGGATAGACCTCGCTCTCGAAGTTGCTGCCGTGGAGAATCCGGCCGCTGCGCAGCCGCGCCGCAGCGCCCACACGGAATTTGGAATAGGTGGCATGTGCATGCTGCGTGGCACGCTCGGCCTCGCGGACCAGCTCCCGGTCAGCCGCGGAGAGCTCCGCAAGCGACGCGTAGTGCTCGTAATCAAATACAAACTGCTTTTCCATACTCCTTCGTTTTTGGGGTAAAGTTTTCAAAGATACGAAAACTTTTGGAAACAGCCCCTCCGTAAGGCCATTTTTTTACTTTTTCACCCTTCGGCGGGCGATATTTCACACGCCGCAGCAGCCCCGAGGCCCGTTTTATCGCAGACAGCTCCGCCGCATGGCGGAAAACGCGCAGCCCGAAGCACGGGCGCAGACGAAAAATCCGCCCGGGCCCGAAGGCCCGGACGGAAAGGCTGCGGCTGCGGCGAGCCGCACGCGGGAATTTCGGCGCAGCGGGGCACGCCCCGGGCTGCGGATGTGTCACTCGAGCACGAACTTCGTCTGCACGCTGTACTCCAGCCGGATGGTCTTGAAGTCGAGCGGCAGCTCCTTGGCCTCATAGTCCGCGTCTGCAAAGACGACGCTGCGCACCTGGAGCGAATTGCCGTAATAACGGGGCGTCACGTCGCTGTTCGGATCATAGATATAGAAGCAGCGGCCAACCTGCTGTCCGATCGCTTCGGCCAGCGTTGCGGCCTTTTGCCGGGCGTTGCGGATCGCCTCGACGCGCACCTCCTCCTTCAGTTCGCGGATGCGCGAGTGCGAGACGCGCTCGATCGCAACCTCCGAGATGCCCAGCGCATCCAGCGCCTGCCACACGGCGACCACCTCGGCGGCGGAGCCCAGACGCAGTTCATACCGGGCCGTTGCGACCGATGTCTTGCGCTTGAAGAACTCGCTCGAGAGGTCCGAGACCTTGAGCTGTGCGGCGACATCGACCCCCAGTTTCTTCAGCGCGGCGACCATCTCCCGCTGCTGCTGCTCGATGGAGATTTTGCCCTTCGAGTCGCGCTCGTTGATCGTAACGGCGAGGTAGAATTCATCGGGTTCGATCTCCCGCTCGGCGCTGCCGGTCACCTGCACGTAGCTCGGATAGGTCTCGTTCGTCTGCGCAACGGCCCCGCAGGCGATCAGCGCCGCGGCAGCCAGCAAAATAATCCGTTTCATATCGTTTCGTTTTGGTTGGTTCTTCTTATCAAACGGCCGGCAGCGCAAAATAGTGTGTCCGCCGCCCGCCCAAACCCGCACCGCGGAATCAGCGGCGCACGAGCTTCACGACATTCTCCACGTGGTGCGTGTGGGGGAACATGTCGACCGGCTGCACGGCTTCGACCCGGTAGGCGGCGTTGAGCACCGCCAGGTCGCGGGCCTGCGTCGCGGGGTTGCAGCTCACGTAGACGATGCGCTGCGGCGCGGCCCGCAGCAGCACGTCGAGCACCGGCTCGTCGACCCCGGCGCGCGGCGGGTCGAGGATCACGACGTCGGGGTGCCCGTTCGCCGCGACGAAGGCGTCGTCGAGCACCGCCTTCATGTCACCGGCATAGAAGACCGTGTTGCGGATGCCGTTCAGCTCGGAGTTGATCTTCGCGTCGGCGATCGCCTCGGGCACATACTCGATACCCACGACGCGGCGGCAGCGCGCGGCGCAGAAGTTGGCGATGGTGCCCGTACCGGTGTAGAGGTCGTAGAGCACCTCGTCGGGTTGCAGGTCGGCGAAGTCGCGCGCCACCTTGTAGAGTTCGTAGGCCTGCGCCGAATTGGTCTGGTAGAAGGACTTGGGCCCCACCTTGAAGCGCAGCCCCTCCATATGCTCGATGATGTGGTCCTTGCCGCGGTAGCAGACCGCCTCGAGGTCGCCCACCGAGTCGTTGAGCTTCGTGTTGACGACGTAGAAGAGCGACGTGATCTGCGGGAAGGTCTCGGCAAGGTGGTCGAGCAGTGACGTGATGCGCGGCCGGTCGTCGGCACCGAAGACGACGATGACCATCACCTCACCCGTCGAGGCCGTGCGCACGATCAGGTTGCGCATCAGCCCGCTGTGCTCGCGGGCGTTGTGGAACGTGTAGCCGTGTTCCAAGCAGAAGCGCTTAGCCTCCAGCCGGATGGCGTTCGACGGCTCGGGCTGCAGCCAGCAGCGGCGGATGTCGAGCACCTTGTCGAACATGCCGGGGATGTGGAACCCGACGGCCGGCGCGGCCTCCAGCGCGGCGCCCGAGGCGACCTCCTCGCGCGTGAGCCAGCGGCGGTCGGCAAAGGTAAATTCGAGCTTGTTGCGGTAGAACTGCGTCTGCGCCGAGGCGAGGCAGGGGCGGATTTCGGGCAGTGAGACCTTGCCGATGCGCGTGAGCTGGTCGCACACCTGCTCGCGCTTGAAGCGCAGCTGCTCCTCGTAGGGGAGGTTCTGCCACTTGCAGCCGCCGCAGACGCCGAAGTGCTCGCAGAAGGGTTCGACGCGCAGCGGCGAACGCTTCACGTAGCGGACGACGTAGCCCTCCATGTAGCGGCGGCGCTTGCAGCGGATCTGCACGTCGACGACGTCGCCCGGCACGGTCATCGGCACGAAGACCACCACATCCTGCCAGCGTCCCATGGCCTTGCCCTCGGCCGCCAGCGTCGTTATCTCAAGCCCCTCGATCAGGGGATAGTTCGCTTTTTTTCTTGCCATCTGTTCCGGTTTTTCCGCAAAGGTACAACATCTCCGAAATTAACGGCACAAAACGGCCGATTTTTCCCGCCAGAACCGTCCGACGGCCGACCCCCGCCCCGGAAAGGGGCGGCCGTCGGCGTGTTGCGGCGCCGGAACGGACCGGCACAAAGCGGGCGAAGAGAAAATCCGAAACGGGTATTTTCCCGCAAAAAATCGTATCTTTGTCCCAACGTACAAAAACGGCACAAAAGTCCGCAACATGAAAATCGCCTGTCTGCAATTCAATCCGATCCAGGAGAACACCTATGTCGTCTGGGACGACACGAACGAGTGCATCGTCATCGACGCCGGCAACTCCTCGCCGCGCGAGGATGCCGCGCTGGACAACTTCATCGCCCGGCACGGGCTGAAACCCGTCCTTGCGGCCAACACCCACGGACACTTCGACCACACGATGGGCGTCGAGCACCTCAAGCAGCGCTACGGCATCCCCTTCGCCCTCTCGTCGAAGGACCGGTTCCTGCTGGACAACGCCTCGGTGAGCGGGTCGGTCTTCGGCGTGAAGACCGGCGCCATGCCCTCGGTGGACCTCGATCTGGAGACGATGACGGAGCTGCGCTTCGGAAAGACGACCCTGCGGGTAATCCCGACGCCGGGCCACACGCCGGGCCACGTGGCCTTCCACGACCCGGAGTCGAAGGCCCTCTTCACGGGCGACACGCTCTTCCGCGAGTCGATCGGCCGCACGGACCTGCCGGGCGGCGACTATTCGTGGATCATGCGCTCGATCCTCGACCGGCTCCTGCCCCTGGGCGACGAGACACACGTCTATCCGGGCCACGGACCCGAGACGACGCTCGGCCACGAGGCGCTCTACAACCCCTTCATCGTCGAGGTTCTCAACGAGGAGGTCAACTACCGCGACCGGTAAATCCGCACGAAAAATGGCTAACAGCAATCTTAACCGCGCCAAAGAGGCCAAAAAGGACGAGTTCTACACCCAACTCGAAGACATCAACAACGAACTGCGCCATTACCGCGACCATTTCCGCGGCAAGACGGTGCTATGCAACTGCGACGACCCGCGCATCAGCAACTTCTTCACCTATTTCGCCTACAATTTCGAGAAACTCGGACTGAAGCGGCTGATTACGACCTGCTACAAGAATCAGGATGCCGACCTGTTCAGCCAGCACAAGAGCGAACGGGCCGTCTACTTAATTTATGAGGGCGACCGGAACGGCAACCACCTGCCCGACCCGGACGAAATCGGGATACGGCCGCTGCAGGGCGACGGGGATTTCCGCAGCGCGGAGTGTATCGAACTGCTCAAGGAGGCGGACATTGTCGTGACGAACCCGCCGTTCTCGCTCTTCCGCGAATATGTCGCCCAACTGATTCAGTACGACAAGAAATTTCTGATAATCGGAAATATAAATGCGGTTACCTACAAAGAGATTTTTCCGCTTATCATGCTAAATAAAATCTGGCTGGGAGCCAGTATTCACAGCGGAGACCGCAAATTTTGGGTTCCCGACGACTACGAACTGAATGCTGCCGGATGCGGCATCGACGAAACCGGACGGAAGTTCATCCGGGTAAAGGGGGTACGATGGTTTACCAATCTGGATTATAAGGAACGCCACGAAAACTTAATTCTCTATAAAAAATATTCACCCGAGAAATACCCCAAATATGACAATTACGACGCCATAGAAGTCAGCAAAACATCCGATATTCCTTGCGATTATGAGGAAGTCATGGGCGTACCCATTACCTTTTTGGACAAGTACAATCCGGATCAATTTGAAATAATCGGCATGGCAAAGCGGGGCGCCGGAGATCCGGCTCTTAAATCAAGGGTTTACACAAAAGAAGATTATCCTAACTACAGCGATCTAAATGCGACACCGACATTACGCAGATCAGACGGGACTCTATATAATACCTATCCTCGAATCTTAATAAAAAGAAAATAACTCCTCCATGCAGATCGAACTGAAATCCATACCGATCCGCGACCTGATCGCCGGATACGAAAACGACCCCGACACGGGGGTCGTCGGATACGGCGGCCGGCTTGACATCCGGCCCCCCTACCAGCGCGAATTCCGCTACGACCTCAAACAACAGCAGGCCGTCATCAATACCATAATGAAGGGATTTCCGCTCAACATCATGTATTGGAGTGTTGTCGGAGACGACCAATACGAAATGATCGACGGCCAGCAACGGACTCTCTCAATCTGCGAATTCTTCAACCACGAATTCAATATCGTCGATCCCGACCGGGGTGTCCTCTATTTCGGAACGCTCTCCGACAAGGAAAAACAGAGATTCCTCGACTACGAACTCACCGTCTATTTCTGCACCGGAGAAAATAAAGAAAAACTCGACTGGTTCCGCGTCATCAACATCGCCGGGGAGCGCCTTCTCGATCAGGAACTCCGTAACGCCGTCTACGTCGGACCTTTCGTAATCGACGCCCGACGCTATTTCTCGAAAACCGGCTGCCCCGCCTACAAAATCGGATGCGACTACATGGCCGGGAACCCGATCGAACAGGCTTATCTCGAAACCATACTCAAATGGGCCGCACGTAAAGAAGGTGTGCAGAAGATCGACGACTACATGGCGCGTCACCAGTACGACCCGAACGCCAACAAGCTGTGGGCCTACTACATGCAGATCATCACCTGGGTGCAATCGACATTCATCAAGTATCGCAAGGAGATGAAAGGGCTCGACTGGGGCGAAATGTTTGAAGAATTCGGCGAAAACACCTACGACACCGCCGCCCTCGAGAAACAGATTCACGACCTGATGGAAGACGATGAAATCATGAAAAAGTCGGGCATTTACCGCTATGTATTGAGCGGAGACCTGCGCGACTTGAGCTTCCGGGCTTTCGACAAAAAGATGAAACGCGAAGCCTACGAACGACAACAGGGAATCTGCGCACACTGCAAAAGACATTTCGAGTTGGAAGAGATGGAGGCAGACCACATCACCCCCTGGAAAGAGGGTGGTACAACCGTGGTAGAAAACTGCCAGATGCTCTGTCGGGAGTGCAACCGGAAAAAGGGCGCCAAATAATATCCAGTTGTGAAAAGCCTGATCCACCGAATACTCTACCGCACGCTGCCGCTCGGGGGCTACCTCCGCGCCGTGAGCCGCCTGTTCTTCCTCTGGCAGCGCCTCGGCATCGGACGCCGCGCCCCCGCCACGGAGTATGTCTACCACCTCGCGTCGCTCGTCCGCAAGGGCGACGTCTGCATCGACATCGGCGCCAACCTCGGCTACTACACCCGCACGCTGTCGCGGCTGGTCGGGCCCGCGGGGCGCGTCCTTGCCGTGGAGCCCATGCCGCCCATGCTGGAGGTCCTGCGCCGCAACACGCGCCGCTGCCGCAACGTCGAGATCCTCCCCTACGCCCTCGGCGAGGAGGAGCACACCGTGCGCATGGCCAACGACTCGGCCTGCGCGACGGGCTACCTCGGCACGGGGCAGAACTTCGTCGACGAGCGCGGCACGGCCCGGGGCGTCGCCTTCGAGGCCGAAATGCGGCGCGGCAGCCGGCTCTTCGCATCGCTCGACCGTCTGGACTTCGTCAAGTGCGACATCGAGGGGTACGAACTCCACGTCATGCGCGAGATGCAGCCCCTCCTGGAGCGGCTGCGCCCCGTGGTGCTCATCGAGACGGGCGGCGAAAACCGGCCGGAGGTCATCCGCCTCTTCACTGCGATGGGCTATGCGGGCTTCACGCTCAACAACGGCCGCGAAGAGCCGCTGGCCGCCGGCTCGACGAAGGACATCATCTTCCGGCCGCAGTAAATCCGAAAAAACGACACTGCCATGCGCATCGACATCATCTCCTCGGTCCCCGACCTCATGACCTCGCCCCTGAACGAATCGATCCTCAAGCGGGCGCAGGAGAAGGGCTTTGCCCGAATCGTCGTACACAACCTCCACGACTACGCCCACGACCGCCGCAAGACGACGGACGACTATCCGTTCGGCGGCGAGGCGGGCATGGTCATGAAGTGCGAGCCGGTCTTCGAGCTGGTCGAGAAGCTCCAGTCCGAGCGGCACTACGACGAGGTGATCTACACCTCGCCCGACGGCGTGCGCTACGACCAGCACGAGGCCAACCGCCTCTCGACACTCGAGAACATCATCATCCTCTGCGGCCACTACAAGGGCATCGACCACCGCATCCGCGAGCACCTCATCACGCGCGAGATTTCGATCGGCGACTACGTCCTCACGGGGGGCGAGCTGGCCGCCTGCATCATCGCCGACTCGGTCGTGCGGCTCATCCCCGGGGCGATCGGCGACGAGGCCTCGGCGCTGACCGACTCGTTCCAGGACAACCTGCTGGCACCGCCCATCTACACGCGGCCCGCGGAGTTCCGGGGCTGGCGCGTGCCGGACGTGCTGCTGTCGGGCAACTTCGCCGAGATCGAGAAGTGGCAGGACGAACAGGCGTGGGAGCGCACGCGCCGCCTGCGTCCCGACCTGCTGGAAAAGTGAAAGGTGGAAGGTAAAAAGTGACAGGTTCATGAAGTATTTTCTCATTGCCGGCGAGCCGTCGGGCGACCTGCACGGCGCAAACCTCATCAAGGGGCTCCGCAAGGCCGACCCCGCGGCGGAGTTCCGCTTCTGGGGCGGGGACCTGATGGCCGCGGCGGGCGGCGCGCAGAACCTCCGCAAGCACTACCGCGAGACGTCGTTCTTCGGCGTGGTGCAGGTGTTGCGCAACCTCGGCACGATCCGCCGCCAGATGCGCGAATGCCGCGAGGAGGTCGCCGCCTGGCAGCCCGACGTGCTGATCCTCGTCGACTACCCGGGCTTCAACATGAAGATGGCCCGCTGGGCCCATGCGCGCGGCATCCGCACCTTCTACTACATCGCCCCGAAGGTCTGGGCCTCGCGCGAGGGGCGCATCCGCGCGCTGCGGCGCGACGTCGACCGCCTCTTCGTCATCTTCCCCTTCGAATGCGACTACTTCCCGCGCCACGGCATCGAGCCCCTCTTCGAGGGCAACCCGCTGGTCGACGCACTGGAGGCACGCCGTGCCGCACTCCCGACACCCGAGGAGTTCCGCCGCCGCAACGGCCTCGACCCGCGGCCGATCATCGCCCTGCTGGCCGGCAGCCGCCGGGGCGAGATCCGCGACAACCTGCCGCTGATGGCCGACCTGTCGCGCAAATTCCCGGGGCACCAGTTCGTCGTGGCGGGCGTGGCATGGCTCGACCGCGCGCTCTACGAACAGTATATGGCCGGCAGCGGCATCCGTTACGTCTGCGACCAGACCTACGAGACGCTCGCCGCGGCCGAAGCCGCCGTGGTAACGTCCGGGACGGCAACGCTCGAAACGGCGTTGCTGGGCATCCCCGAAGTGGTGGTCTACCGCACGCTCTGGTTCCAGGTCAGGCTCCGGCCCTATGTACTGAAAGTACCCTGGGTGTCGCTCGTGAACCTCAACCTCGGGCGCGAGGCGGTCGCCGAGGTCATCCAGTCCGACCTCGACACCACGCGCGCCGAACGCGAGCTGCGGGCGATCGTCGCGGGCGGGGAGAAACGCGGACGGATGCTCGCCGACTTCGCCGAATTACGTACGGTTATCGGGGGCCCGGGCGCCAGCGACCGTTTCGCCGCCCGGATGGTCGCGGAATTGCGCGCACCGGAAACGAAATAACCAAAAGTTATGGACGATTTCACGATACTCCTGCTCGGCGGCGTACTGCTGATCGTCGTCGGCCTGCTGGTAAAGCGGTTCCCGATGCTGATCGCGGGCTACAACACCATGCCGCCCGCAAAGAAGAAAAACGTCGACATCGGGGGCTTATCTTCGTTCATGCGGCGCCACCTCGTGATTATGGGAGCTTTATGGATCCTATTTACGGTCGTCCTGGAACTGACCGGCCAGACGGACACGCTGGCAGTGATTTACGTAATTTACCTGCTGCCTTACGTCGTTTGGATGCTCGTTCGGGCACAACGGTACGACCACAACTGAAAATAACGAAAGACAACGCCATGAAAATCATCTGCATAGCACGCAACTATGCCGCACACGCCGAGGAGCTCGACCGCCAGGTCGGCGGCGGCACGCCGTGCCCGCCGGAGCCTGCCTGGTTCCTCAAGCCCGACACGGCGCTGCTGCGCAACAACGACCCGTTCTACATCCCCGCCTTCTCGCAGGAGGTGCACTACGAATGCGAGCTGGTCGTACGCATCAACCGCGTAGGCAAGGGCATCGCCGAACGTTTCGCGCACCGCTATTACGACCAGGTGGGGCTGGGCATCGACTTCACGGCCCGCGACCTGCAACGGCAGGCCATCGCCGAAGGGCTGCCGTGGGAGCGCTGCAAGGCATTCGACCGCTCGGCGGCCCTCTCGCCCCAATTCGTATCTTTGCAGGAGCTGGGCGGCGACGTGCAGTCCCTGCATTTCACGCTGGAGGTGAACGGCCAGACGCGCCAGCGGGGCGACACGTCCGGGATGCTCTTCTCTGTCGACCGGATCATCGCCTCGGTGTCGCAGTACATGACGCTGCGCATGGGCGACCTGCTCTACACGGGCACGCCGGCCGGCGTGGAACCCGTACGCCCGGGCGACAATCTGCGCGCCGTGCTCGAAGGCCGCGAACTGCTCAACTTCGACATCCGCTGACCCGGGAACGAAGACACATGAAAACTAAAAACATGCTATAACCATGTTACTCAAAGACAAACTCAAGCCTTACCGCCTTCTGCTGGCATCGCAGTCGCCGCGCCGACGGGAACTGATGACGGGCTGCGGGCTCCCGTACGAACTCGCCCCCAAATACGAATGCGAGGAGGTCTACCCCGCCGGCATGCCCGGCGAAGAGGTGCCGCTCTACCTCTCGCGGCTCAAGAGCGAAGCCTACCCGGCGGCGCTGGCCCCGAACGAAATCCTGCTGACGGCCGACACGGTAGTGGTCTCCGACGGCGAGGTGCTCGGCAAACCTCTCGGCCGCGAAGAGGCCGTGCAGATGCTCCGCCGCCTCTCGGGGCGCCGGCACACGGTGGTCTCGGGCGTCACGCTGCGTACCCCCGGGCGGACGCACACCTTCGCCGCCAAGAGCAGCGTATGGTTCCGGCCGCTCGCGGACGAGGAGATCGCCTATTACCTCGACGCCTGCCGTCCCTACGACAAGGCCGGCTCGTACGGCATCCAGGAGTGGATCGGCTACGCCGCCATCGAAAAGATCAACGGCTCGTTCTACAATGTCATGGGGCTCCCGATTCAGAAAGTATACACCGAACTCGACAAATTCCTCAAATAAATGAAACGCACGCTACTTACCCTGTTCTGTACGCTCCTCGCGCTGGCAGCCTCCGCCGACGAGGGCATGTGGCTCCCGAGCCTCATCTCGCAGCGCATCGACGACATGCGCGCCAAAGGATTCCGCCTCACGGCCGAAGACATCTACTCGATCAACAAAGCCTCGATGAAGGATGCCGTGGTGCTGTTCAACGGCGGCTGCACGGGCGAACTGATTTCGTCCGAAGGGATGCTGCTCACCAACCACCACTGCGGCTACGACGCCATACAGGCGCATTCGAGCGTCGAACACGACTACCTGACCAACGGCTTCTGGGCCATGTCGCGCCGGGAGGAACTGCCCAACAAGGAGCTCAACGTACGCTTCCTCGTCCGCATGGAAGAGGTCACCGACCGTATCGCTGCGGGCGAAACGAAGGCCGAAATCATCCGCCGGGCCGAGGCCGAAAGCAAGGGCTACAAGGCCTCGGTCGAGCAGATGTACTACGGCAACCAGCAGTTTCTGTTCATCTACGAGCAGTTCGACGACGTACGCCTGGTCGGCGCGCCGCCCTCGTCGATCGGCAAGTTCGGCGGCGACACCGACAACTGGATATGGCCCCGCCACACGGGCGACTTCTCGCTCTTCCGCATCTACGCCGGCAAGGACAACAAGCCCGCCGCCTACTCGCCCGAGAATGTTCCCTACCGCCCCAAGCGGCATTTCACCATCTCGACCGCCGGGGTCGAAGAGGGGGATTTCACGATGATCTACGGCTTCCCCGGCAATACGCAGGAGTACATCCTCTCGGACGCCGTGGCTTACATCGCCGAGCGCTCCGACCCGGCCAAGATCGCCATCCGCACGGGGCGCCTCGACATCATCTCCGCGGCACAGGAGAGCGACCCGGCGCTGCGCATCCATTACGCCGCCAAACACGCCTCGATCGCCAACGCATGGAAGAAATGGCAGGGCGAGGCGCTGGGCATCGGCCGCCTGGGCACCGTGGCCTCGAAACGCGCCTATGAGCAGGAATTCGCCGCCTGGGCGCAGGACAAACCCGAATACCGCAGCGTCGTCGCCGACCTCAAGGCCGAATACGCCCGCATCGCGGACGCCTATTTCGCCCGCGAGATCACACGCGAAACGCTCGGCGCGCTGCCCGAGCGCTACACCCCCGAGGAGCGTGCCGAAGCCGCCTTCGCACGGCGCGAGCAGACGGAACGGGCGCTCTTCGAATGGCTTTTCGGCCAGTATGCCCGCCGCTGCCCCGTGCAGTACCAGATTCCGGCATTCCTGGCCGGCGTCGCCGCCAGCGGGTCGCCCGAAGCCTATGCCGGCGAGGTATTCGACACGCTGTGGCGGGAGGGCGCCGACACCACGGCGGTGCACGCCCTACACAAGGACACCGAACGCATGCTCGGCCACATCGGCTGGATGCTGGAAACCAAGTCGCTGCGCAACCTCAACAGCGGCCGCCTCAACGAACTCTACACGACCTACATCAAGGGGCTGCGCGAGTGGGACACCCTGCGGGCCTTCTACCCCGACGCCAACCTCACGCTGCGCGTGGCCTACGGCCATGTCGGGGGCTACGAATATGCCGACGGCGAATACCACAAACCGCAGACCACCCTCGACGGCATCATCGCCAAGGACAACCCCGAGATTTACGACTACGACATCCCGCAGGCGCTGCGCGAGCTCTATGCCACGAAGGACTACGGACGCTGGGCGACGACGATCGACGGCCGCAGGACGGTACCCGTCTGCTTCCTGGCCACCAACCACACGACGGGCGGCAACTCCGGTTCGCCGATCATCAACGGCCGGGGCGAACTGGTGGGGCTGAATTTCGACCGCACATGGCGCTCGACGATGAGCGACGTGGCGTTCGACGAAACGATCTGCCGCAACATCGCCGTAGACGTCCGCTACGTGCTGTTCGTCATCGACCGCATCGGCGGGGCGGGATACCTGTTCGGCGAAATGGATTTCAGCCGCCGCAAATAGAAGCGGTTCACGAAAAAAACACTATATTTAGCCCGCATAACAAAATCAGCCTCTATGAAAACAATCCTTTACACATGGTTCGCCGTCCTCCTGTTCGGCATGGCGGCAGTATCCTGCGGCGATGACGACACGAAGAACAACGACACGACAGGCATAACCGGCTCGTCGTGGAAAGCATCGGAGACGGTGGGCGCCGACCGCACGACCAAGAAATACACGTTCAAGGCCTCCGCCAACTGGGTGGCGCAGAGCGACAAGCCGGAATGGTGCAAGATACTCACCTCGTCGGGCGACAAGGGCAGCGACCGGCAGCTCAACATCACCGTCGAAGCCAACGAGACCGGCAGCACGCGCAGCGCGAACATCACCGTACAGGTGAGCGGCTACGCGAGGGCGGCACAGTTCGCCATCACCCAGCTCGGAAGCAGCAGCGGCGGCACGGGCGCAGACACCGAGCTCAACAAACAGGTAGACAAGATCCTGGAGTATTACTACCTGTGGAACGGCGAATACCGGCAAATGTCGCGCGACCTCTCGCTGGATTACATCAGTTCCAGCGACAATTTCCTGAAACGCACGCTGCTGGAGATGACGACCAACGACCTCGACAAAAAACGGCAGAGCAACGGCAGCTACTCGGTTTACTCCTACCTGCTGCGGACGCCCCTCACAAAGGCCGTCGACGGGACGAAGCCCGAGGTCAACCACGGGGTCGCAAAGAAGAAGGAGTACGGCTTCGGCATCGCGGGCCTGATGGGCGTGAGGTTTGTGGACGGCAACAAAACCTACGGGAGAGTACGGGCTGGTCGTCACGTCGGTCTACCCGGACTCCCCGGCATCGGAAGCGGGGTTCCGGCGGGGGACGTTTTTCGCCCAGTACAACGGCGCGGCCATCACGGCCGCAAACCTGAATTCGGTCTACGGCACGTTAATAGCCCCGGGAGGCGCAAGCACGGTCAAGCTCACCGAAAACAAGCAGGGAGCGCAGCCCGTATCGCTCACGGCACGCGAAATATACCCCAATCCGGTAATCCACAGCGAAGTAATCACCTCCGGTGCGCATAGGATCGGCTACCTGGTCTACGACAGCTTCGACGCGGCCTATGACGACGAACTGCTCGCGGCCGTCAAGAAACTCAAGGACGGGAACATTACCGACATGGTGCTCGACCTGCGCAACAACGGCGGCGGGCACGTCATCTCGTCGAACATGCTTTCCACCTGCATCGCCGGCGCAGCCTGCCAGGGCAAGGTCTACGAATATTACCGGTACAACGACAGCCGCATGGCCACGGTCGAAAAAACGGCGAGGGAGACTGGCAAGGAGTACGACACGGCGGCAAAAAAATTCTTCGACGAATTCTATTACGGCGACTATTACGGCGTCGACCTGCGGAACTACGCGCTGAACATGACCCGGCTGTACGTGCTCGTTACGGGCAACACGGCCTCGTCGAGCGAAGCCGTCATCAATACGCTGCGCGGGTTGGACGGCTTCACGGTGAAGCTCATCGGCGAAAAGACCAACGGCAAGAACGTCGGCATGGAGGTCAGCAAATTCACCGTAGGCAATTACAGCTACGAACTGGCCCCGATATCGTTCCAGGGCTACAACGCCAAGCAGGTGACCGTCGACAAGAACGGACTGGCGGTCGACACCGCGTGCGAGGAATGGGACGGGGAGTTGAAGGATTACGGCGACAGGAGCGAGCCGATGCTGGCAGCGGCCCTGAGTCAGATCACCGGGCAGAGATCGGCAAGCGTATCGGGCACGCGCAGCACCGCGCCGGGCGTACGTCCGGCAACGGATATCGCACTACCCGACTTATCGAACCGCCCGAACGGCATGATCGTATTCCTGCCGGCTGCGGAGGAGTAACGGGAGACCGTCCTAAAGCGAGGTGCGGGGAGGATGCTATCCTCCCCGCTCTTTTCGTAACCAGGCACCTGCGCGCGTGTCATACGCCCGGCGGCTCGGCTTGGCCGCTGTCTCCGTTCCTGATCCCGTCTATGCCACCGCCACCGTCTCTGCATGGCAAGTATCCCGGCCACCGCTGCGGCCGCAACTGCCCTGCGGCCGTCTCGGCCTGCAAATGACCCACCTCCGTTTCCGCCCCGGCCTCGATCCCTGCCGCCGCTTTTGCCATCAGATGCAGGCACAGACATCGACACCGCCCCCGCGGCAGGTAGAGCACGGCGGTTTATGTCGCCGAGATGCCGCTACCGAAAGAATAATCCGTATTACATGGAGAAAAAATTTGGCGGATTAAAATTTATGCCCTATATTTGCACACCTGAAATCCGAAAGGATACGTGCAATGCCCAGGTGGTGAAATTGGTAGACACGCTACTTTGAGGGGGTAGTGAACAATTACGTTCGTGCAAGTTCGAGTCTTGTCCTGGGCACAACTAAAAGAAAAAGACAATTGATGATCAATCAGTTGTCTTTTTTTTGTTTGCTGTCTTGCACGAGAGTAATAAAAAGCCTGCGAGATCATTTCAATCTCATTAACACGAACTTGCCTGAATTATATTGATTTTTTCCTCGCACACTTCTTCTTATAATGTTTTATAATCTCCCTTGATGCCTTACTCATTCATCTGCTTTTTTTATGTTTCACTTTCGGACTCGATCTGCAATTACCGCGTCTGACCGAAATTGTCCATAACGATATGATTTGACCTCATCCTTTTTTCCGGTTCGTTCCGCATGAAAGAATAAGCCCGGTATTTCACATCGCCCAATATCAACAGACATTCTATAAATTTTTGAATTTTGATAAAAAAGTTTACCTTTGAATCAATCTACATGCATGTCAGAACTGGATAAACATATCACGCTCGAAAATTTCGAACGATTATACTCCGAGTATAAGCCTCGTTTTATCATTATCGCCCGGTCATACATCCGCAACAATATGGCCGCGGAGGACATCGTTACCGACAGCTTCCTTTATTTTTGGGAAAACAAGGACAAGCTGAATATTACTACGACTATCCAGGCATATATTTTAGGATCCGTGAAACATGGCTGTCTTGAATGGCTGCGCAACCAGAAAAACAGACTCAAAATCCAGCAACAAATAC
>ERZ824600.1638-NODE-1638-length-26642-cov-20.474292_pt1 | contig 26642 bp, 24 predicted proteins | sample MGYA00519933_ERZ824600 | MGnify/ENA primary metagenome ERZ824600 (study PRJEB31778, sample SAMEA3449178) | human gut metagenome | biome: human gut; feature: human-associated habitat; material: faeces | place: United Kingdom | collected 2010/2012 ... | reverse complement strand
CTCCAAATTTCTTTGTGGGTATTATTGTCATTTACACGGTTGGGTATTCAGACTCTCATTTAATTTAAAATCAGGAATTGATTTATTCTTTTGGCGGTGGAAACAGATATGCGTATTTCTAAAATATTTGCACTTACGACTCGTGATTTTGATTTTTAGCATAGAGTGTTTTTTACAAGCAAAATCTGGAGTCATAAAGAAAGCAGTGGATGTCCTTTATCTGAACAGCCACTGCTTTTATGCTGATTTTCAAAAGCTAATCAACATACTCTTAATCTGTTACATCCATTAAAAAGCCGTATCTGCCATTGTCCTTTTCTTTGGTGAAATGGATTAAGGTGACATTGCTATAGTCTATATCTGGAATTTCATTTTCAACAATAATAGTTTGCATGTCACCTTGATTGTTAATTATGTTTTGAAACAGCGAATACCTCATAGTTTCGGATGGCTTTTTATCTGTTTCTTTTAAAGATAAAATGGGAGAGTCTAAAACAAGGAAATGTGGAGAATACGTTGCATTTTCATTCATATATCTTGATAATACAATAGATACAGCGGAATTTAAATATGCATTATAGCCTTTTCCGTTAGAACTTTTCTTTTTACCATTAATTACAATATCCATATCTGTCTTATCAAATGTTAAAGAAAGCAGATTTTCATATTGACATTCTTCTAAAAATGATTTTATCTTTTCTGTTAAATCGTTTATAAAAGTGTAATCAAGGTGTTCCTTAACCTTAAATTTCAACTCGCTTTTGTCATCTTTCTCGTTGTCAATGATGTCTGCTTCTTTTTGTTTTGAGATCTTTTTCAAAACATCAATTTCCTTTTGATATTCAACAGCAGTTTTATATGATGACAATTTATCCTTTAGGGAATCAAGCTGAGGTTTGATTTCGTCATTTATAATGTTTTCTGTTGATTGTTTTTGAATCATTAACAGCTTAATTTCTTGTTCCAAATGTAATTTTTCTGAATGCAACTCTTGGGAAGCTTTTTCTAAATCTTTTGCTTGTAATTTGATTTTTCTGTAATCAGCTTTTGCAGCTTCAATGTAATTATGATTTTTTCTTACTAGCATTTTGCTATCACAAAATGGACATTGTGTGGAAAATTCCTCTTTTAAATTAGCTTCACCATCGACAATAAAGCTAAGACGTTTCAAATCTGCATCATATTGAGTAGTCAGTTCGGCATATCTATTTATCAATACATTGCACTCAGATAAATCCTCATTCTTCTCGTGTAGTTGAGCGAGAACCTTTTGATCTTCTTCAATAGCTTTATTTAGTTTATGTTCATAGTCAGTGATTTTTGACATAATCACCTCAAGTTCTTGCTGAATATCTTTATCAGACATATATTTTAATTTATCCATTAATTCTTGATTCCGTTCGGATAGCCTAAACAGTTCCTTGTTTATGTATGACTTAACAGCATTCTTTTTGGCTTCTTTAATTTCTTTACTATCTTTAACTGCTGTTTCCGAAAAATCTTGACCAGTCAAAAGGAAAATCAGAGAGGAAATGGCAGCGGTGTTGGAAATAGCTTGCTCAGGTAAGATAACAGAACGTTCTGAGATAATTTTTGTTTCTGTGAGCATAAACATATGACAAAAAATTCGCCACGATAATATCTGCTTTCCAAAGTTTTTATTGTTAATAACTAAATGCATATCGTCAACGCCAATTAACGATAACCATACAGAATTTATTGTACTATTATAATTATTTTTGCTTGCTGCAGCTGTATATGTTCCTGATGATATATTTTTATCATCACTAAAAACTTCAATTTTATTCTCTCCGATTTTACGGCTCATGGTTATAGATCCACATTGCGTTTTGACAAGAATTTTTACATATTGATATCCAGTTGAAATATCAATCGGTTCTTTTTTTGATCCAAACATATAATCAATACATTTTACAATATATGTTTTTCCTGTGTTAGATGGCCCATATATAATATTCAGGCCCTTTGACAAATCTATAATTGAATCTGTTTTTCCCGATCCTGTTACAATTAATTTTTGAATATAAAAACTCATTGCTACTTACCTCCAGCCATAGTTAATGCATATTCATTTATGCAATGAACTAACTTTCTATCAGAGTAATTTTGATACATTTCATTTGACTTGTTTACTATGGCAGTAAATTCTTCAGCATAATTGTCATTGAGAGCATTGCAAAAATCAGTTCCGCTTTTTGATATACTATAATTAAAGCCACTTTTATTGCAATGTGGATTTACATAACCTTTTAATACAAGTTCCTTTAGTGATTTGGAAATAATATTTCGTTTCAATGTGTATTCACTAAATCGAAAACTGTTATCTCCGTGTAGGTTGTATTCTGAAACGCCAAAATCTTTCCCATATGTAGAGATAAAGTCTAACGCTGTGATTCGTTCAGAGGATACTCTGTTTTTTAGAGTGTTTAAAATTATGAGTATTCTTAATGATACTTCGAATGGCGTATTAAAGATATCATTCATTTTTATCTACCCACCTCAATCTATTATCATTGACCAACATGTGGCAAGCACCTTTACGTTCTTGATTTCCAATACAATGCATTTTACTGTCTAGCAAGCATTTTGATGTATTGGTTATGGAAGCTTGCTGTAAATCGGCAACTAATCGCTTATACCCACTGTCATAATTCTGTTCATGTGTGTCAATTATTCCATTATATATTTCTTCTTTTAGTATATCAAATTGCTGTGAATCTGTTAATGTATCTCTGACAAAGTGGCGAATAGTTTCTGCTTTATAATAATCTTTTCTCTGTCTGCTAAGATGCTTAAAGTAAAAATCATACGCTTTCAGTGATTCTATTGTATCGATCTGTACACCAAGTTCTTCAGAATATGCCTCAAATAATGCAGTAATATATGTTAGTTCTGTCTGTTCAATTGTTTCATCTGGTAATATAGCAGAAGGTAAATTTAACTTGCGACCACCAAAACGTATGTTACCATATATTGTATCTAAGTATTCGTCAATGATTTGTGCCATAGGGTATGTTTTGATTATACTGAAATCAAAAGAATTGATATAATCAGAAAATGCATTATCCAGCACAACTTCTGTAGTTTTAGTTATTTTGGTCTTGCAATATGTATCCCAATGTTCTGTAAGACTTGAGCGGAGATTAGCAGAATTATCAAGCAAATCCTGTAAAGATGACCCTACATCATTAGACGCTACAATGAAGTATTTCTTTGGAATGGGAATTTCTTTTTTATATGTGTAATAGCAAAGCTTTCCTAATTCCAAATAGTAGCTGGATGGAGCAAGTGCAGTATTATAGTGTTTACATTGATAGTAGTCCACAGATCCGTCAGCATGATAAGCAACAATATCTCTACCTTTATCACCAGCTCCGCCAATTCTTTTTATGGATGAATATTGGGGCTTTTTACAACCATACAACCATTCCAATGTAAATTGTTCAAAGGAATCCTCATCCATAACATGAACTTTATCAATAGGCGGGATGTGGGTATCTGAACCATACAATTCAATGTCTATACGTGGTTTATCTATTTCTGCAAATGTTAACATATACACCACTCTCCAAAATATTAAGCCTTTCTATTTGTAAACTTTTGTTTTAAACGTATGGATTTACTCTTATTTTCTAACTACGTTCTTAGTTGCTGCAATTTTTCTATCTGAATATAATACAACATCCTTAATAGCCAACTTCTTCATTGCAGATATAAAGTTGCCCATAAGCTCAAAGTCAATTTTATCGTCCTTTTGCGGTAGTCTAATATACTTTTCTTTTACAACATTCCAGCCACCCAATTTGTTTTTATAAGAGTAAATCGCTAAATCAGTAACCTTGTTGATGCACATAACCATAAACAAATATTGATCAGGAAGCAGTGGTGTAGTGTTATCTCTCCAACGAATAGCGTAAGCGTCAGATAATACAGTAAAACCTCTTGACTGGTAATATGCTCTGTAAACATCACTGTTTGATGGTATTGAGATTACATTTTTTAAAATAGTTGCACCTTTTCTTGGAGCATAATAATTTAATCCTTGATTCTGGAAACTTGAAGTCAGGCAAGGCAACACATATTCTCCTGTTGGCTGCTTTGGTAATTCTTTAGCCTTAAACGGTAGTTTATTTGTTTTAATCCGCCCAAACAAATTTCCTACCTTGTATGTTCCCCAATTTTCTTCTTTAAGATTTTCAAATTTTCGAAGAGCGTCAAGCTCTTCAACTGACAATTTATAATTGTCAAATCCGCTTACTTTTAAGTAAGCGGATAGCTCCGCTATTCGCTCCGCCTCTAGCTCCGCTATAAATGATTCCATAAATTCAAAATCAATTTCACCATTACTTTGCGGCAATTGGATTGTCTTGGATTTTATTTTTTCCCATGAACACATATTTTCATAGCCGAATTCTTTACTCAGATAATTAAGTGAAATTGAGAAGAATAATCCTTGTTTGTCAGACAGCTGTTTAAGCGGCTTTAAAGAAAAGACTCTTGCATGAGTGACCATTTTATATTGAAATTGGCGATAAAATGCACAGCCAAACATATCTATCGTGATAGTACCCTTTCCAAAAATTTTGGCTGGAATATCACTTTTGCCTAGTATTCCATTGTCAGTTAATCCTGATGTAATCACATAGTCGCCTTTACCATTTATGTGTTTTTTCTGTATATCATAATCACCGTTTGAACTGGTAAAAAGCTTTCCAATCGTATACTTGCCCCACTCAACCTGGCTTAGTTTTTCATTGAGTGAGGCATTTATTTTCCCAGGCGTTCCTCCTCATTGTCCTGATTTTTTAACAAGGTTGATACTTCCCAAGCAAGATAATCACTTACGGTTTTCTTGAAATCGTCAAGTGTAGGCTTTGTATCAATGGGTGCTGTCTGATTCCAATCCTCACCACTGGCAGGGTCAATATGTCCCTCATAGTATTCTTTTTCAGTGAAAATATTAAGCTTTGATTTTCCGAAACGCACCAAATCAACAACTTCCTGATAACGCTCCTTAGCTCTGTCTGTATCAAATAAAATTTTGCTTGTCTTTTTGCGGTTTGTGCGAGTATATCCGTCGTTTGAAAAGTCAATAAATTTTACTATATCATCTTTTTGATGTGCTTCGCCAACACGAAAAACATATACATATGTCTGCACACTAGACTTGCCAATAAATAAATCTAATGGCATTTTAATGCTCGCAAGTAAGGTGCTATGTTTCAGAATATTTTTATTATAACTGATGGCTTTTCCTGACCCTGCTGAATTCTGAATGATGATAGCTGCATATCCCTTGTTCATCATAGAAAGTGCCTTTTCAACGAATACCATTCCGTTACCTTCTTTTGAATAAGGGGGATTGAGTACAAATGCGTCTGCAGGGAATTTCTCATCTGTTTTTCCAAATCCGTAGTTGCCATCAAAATTCAAAGAGTCCTTGTTAAGAATGTTAGAACTACCGTCACCCATCATAATCATATTTAAAACAGCAAGCATATAAACATTCGAGAGAATTTCCAAGCCGAGAAGCTGATTGGCTTTAATATTTGCTGATTTGATTGCCAGCTGCTCTGGGGAGTTAATAGTGTTTTTGGCATCGATAAGCATTTCATTCATAGCCGCAACGAGCAGGCCTGCAGAACCAGTAGCAAAGTCCCATACATACGAATTTTTGTTTATTCTTGCGAGCCTGCACAAAAATGTTGCTACATAGGACGGGGTCAGTACAACATCATTCAGCTGATCCTGACTGAACCCAAGCCAGGAATACATTTCATTGAACAGTTTGCCTGTGAAATCAGTAGTTAAACCTATTTTATAATAAATGCCAAGGTCATCAACTATTTTTACAAACACTCTTTTTAACTGACTTTCTCCGTCAGTTACCTTGTTGATATTATCGGTAGTCAATGTATTCTGTAATGTTCTTACGATTAAAACCTTTTTATCTTTTGGCAGTTTTTTAGCGTCAAGGAAGGATTCAATCTTTCTAATAATAATATCGCCGTCTGTATTATTTCTTTCATCAGACGACTTCAAATCGGCTTTTGTAAGCGGGTATACATTGTTCTCCACATCGCCAAGAGTTGCCATAATAGAAGCAGCAACAAGGTAAACACGGTCGTCTTCGCTGAGCCCTTTTTCACTCTTGAAAATATCGTTGTTTAGTTTCACAAGACTTGTGGTAATTTCCTGCTCTCTGCGTTCTTTTAGCTTTTCAATTTCCTCGGTTGAAAGCTGTAACTGTTTAACCTTTTCTATAAAAGCATTGAAGTGGTTCTTTTTTAGGAATGAAAGGTCAGAAAAATCGTCAACCTTTTGACCTATACCGAAGTTGTTTTTTGAAACATAATAAACACCAATCTGAGGAATAATCTTTCCATTTGTATCTTTATGTCCGGTAACATCAATAGCAATAACGTTGGTATAACTCGTGTAATGCAGTACAGCATTTGCATAATGGACTGCACCATTAACAGCATAAGAATTTATATTAGTAAAATCAGGCTGGTTTTTAGAATTCTTATTGGCAACATTACCTTCGTTATCTAATTTAACAAGTTTATCTTCATAACCTTTATATTCAATGATAATGGGATAATATTTCCCATTATCAGCACGTAAAAGGAGCTTAGCGTCAGGTCTGTTTCCACCCTTGCCGCCATTCTTTGAAAAATAATCATTGAGGGCTTGATCTATTTCAGTATTCAGTGATTCTTGTTACAATTTATAATTTAAGCCGTATGATTTCAACCAACCATTTGCCATATCTGCGATATTTGGTTCGATGGACTGAACTTTTGTTTTACTCATTTCGGTTCCTCCATAATGTTTTTTCTGGATTTATAATGAGTTTTTGTTGTTTAAAAATATTATTTTCGTTGTCAATGTTCAACTGTTTAAACACAAAAACCTGTACACTTATTCATTATTAATTATACCATAAAAACTAATTGATTTCAATACGTTAGAACATCTTTTGGAAAAATTTATAGAGTACAATTTAGGACATACAAATCGTTGTTGAAACTTTATTTATAATAGTCTTTTCGTGTGATAGGCATTTCAATGTTGACAGCAAGTCTCACATTCGCTTTTACTTACCACACGTATTTCTCAAGTATTTCAATTGTGGATATAACTGCTCTAGTTCTGCTTTTCATTGGTCAATGATAAAGCTGTGTTCAGAAAACTTGTATAGATTTTTGGATAAACAGTCATCCTTTAATCTGGGAAGGTAAGCCGTTAATTAAAGTTGTTTTTCAACTTTATTATTGACGAATTATTTGTGCACTGTTTCTTGCAACATAGTCAATAAACTGTCCCATAACAATTCAGAAATCCTCTATCATCCAAAAACCCTATGTAACACCTCTATCACATCATCATTTTTTAGCCCGTAGCTTTTCAAAGAATTACTGTCAAATGGTTCTTGCTCTAACGAGCCGATAAAAGCGTCAATATCCGCTTTTACTGTTGCAGGTAATTCTGATATGCTTTCAAGTACAAGTTCAGCAGCTATTCTTAAAATATCTTTTTTGTGTTTCTTTATATCGCTGGAATCAACAGATTCTCCATTATCTTTTCTCTGTTTTAAGTCAAGATATGCCTTTGCTTTAAACAAGATAAGATATTCTGGACGAAGAACAGACAATCCATTTCGCACAACTTTTCCGGCCAGCAGGACTTTATAATACTCATCATCGAGAAGAATAGCCGACAGGCTTGAAACAGAGTCATCTATGTGTATCGGCGTTATACCTGTCATCTCACGGAGTTCAAAATCATTCCTGCAAAAAAGCTCTATCATTTTCGGATATGTGTCATCTTCGGGTTTATCAAATCTGTAAAACTGCGGCTTTTGACCGTTCGTGGCCTTGTTTCTGTATCTGCCAACCTGAATAAACTCCCAAAGTTTTTCTCCAAACTCAGGCGTGAGAGCCTCAACGATAAGAACCATATCCAGATCTCGTGTTGCTCTAAAAGATGCGTCATTGCTTTCAAATACAATATCACAGGCAGCACCGCCTATAAGCACATACTGCTCTTCATATCCAGCAAAATGGTTTCTGAAAGTGTCTAATCCTCTTACCACACATATTCCTCCAACATTTCATTTATAGATATTATTACTCTTTCATCCTGCTTTTCTTCATCGGTCAATGATAAAGCTACACTCAAGGGGTCTTGTATCGACTTCTGCCCATAGTCAATGAAATAGCCAAGCTCAAGAACAACACAGCCTATTTCTTCTCCTCTGCGAACTTGCTTGAGCTTTTTTATACCTGTGTCGGCCAGCTCTTTTTTCGTCACTCCATAGGTAGGATAATCATTATCTGACAGCAATGAATACTCACACAAAGCTGTAATGCCGGCTTTTTTCGCTAAGTAAATATCACTTGGAAACGCATATTTTCTGATAACAGGGTTTCTTAGAATATGCTGTATCTGTTTCCAAAACTGCTTTACATCAGGCGGAATTGTGATAGCTCTTGACTTGCCTTTTTTGTCAAGAATATTCACATTCAGGTACTCTATTTCATCAAAACATCTGCTTGCTGACGTTTTTGATACACCTAATTTTTCGGCAGCTGTTGATACTGTTACCTTATCCCACTTTTCGTATATGGCAGTAAGTATCAGCTTTTGCGTCAGAAATGAAATAAGCACGACAGGTGCGATATCACGTTCACCCGAATTTGAAAGCAGACAGCCAATGAACGGCAAATATATCTGCTTGTCTTTCAGCACAAAAGGGATACCGTCTTCAATAAGTTTTTCCTTTATATAAGGGGTGGTGGATCTAAGAAATAAGGCACAGTTTAGCCCTGAAATTTTCTGTACTTTAGCCCTGTCTTTTCGGAGTGCAACAAGCCCAATATCGTTCTTTGGTTGAATTGCAAGCCAGCCCATTCCATTGGTTTCGACATTAAAGAGATCGTATCGTCCCTTAAAAGCCAGCGGCAGTTTATTGTACAAGTCGTCATTTTCTTTGATCGTAACTCGTTGTCTTAAAGTTTTTTCTAAGTATTCTTTCATATGCTCACCTTTTTATATTTGTAACGTATTTTAGGTTACAAATATAAAATAACATATTTTTATCAATTTGTCAAGCTGTTTATATATTTTTCTCGCACTATTTTATGTACAGCCTATCCGCCAATTTGAGGAGTGCAATTTTTATGTGCAGCATAGCGCTTGTCAATAGTTGGAAATGTATATTTAGCACACCATAATAACATTACGATTTTTACACGAATATTAAAATTATGATATAATTTTCGATCACATAGTGCTAAAATATAACTGTAAACAAAACTTATATCAGAAAGGACGGTAAAAATATGAGAAAGTTTAATGGTTATATGCACGGCGTTGATATCGGAGGCTGGCTGTCACAATGCGATTACAGCAAGGAGCATCTCGATAATTTTATCACAGAAGAGGATATCAAGCGTATAAAGGGTTGGGGCTGCGACCACGTTAGAGTGCCTGTTGATTATAATATCTTTCAGGATGAAAACGGCTTTATAGAGAGCGGCTTTGACTATGTTCAGAAGTGTATCGATTGGTGCGGAAATAGCGGTATCAATATGATACTTGACCTGCATAAGACAATGGGCTTTTTCTTTGACAAGGCTCAGGCTGAAAGCGGATTCTTTGATAACGCTGAACTTCAGCAGAAATTTTATGACCTTTGGGAGAAGTTTGCAAAGCGTTTCAGCAAATATTCTGACAGAGTTTCTTTTGAACTTCTCAACGAGGTAACTGACCCTAAATTCAGCACAAAGTGGAACGCTATAGCTGAAAATGCCATAAAGCTTATTAGAAAATACAGTGCTGATATAAACATTATTGTGGGCAGCTATTGGAACAACTCTATCGATTCAATGAAAGACCTTGATAAGCCGTATGACGAGCATATAGTTTATACTTTCCATTGTTATGACCCATTTCTTTTTACTCATCAGGCTGCCTATTGGGTAGATGAGATGCCAGAAGATTTCAGGATAGATTATCCGGGCAGCGTCCCAAAATACAGAAGTGAGATAAAGCGTCTTGGTCTTGAATATATGCAGACATACGAGGAAGTAAAGACAGAAAAATTTACGCCAGATTATTTTATGAGCAGATTTGCTGAGGCTGTAAGGGTCGCTGAGGAAAGAAATGTTCCTATGTATTGCGGCGAGTACGGCGTTATAAACCTTGCGTCTGCTGAAAATACGCTTAACTGGTATAAGGATATAAGCAGCGCCTTCGAGAAATGTTCTATTGGCAGAGCAGCTTGGTCATACAAGGGTGTTGACTACGGCTTTGTTGACGGACATCTTGACAGCGTTCTCGATGAACTGGTAAAGTATCTTTGATAGATAATTTCTTCATATAACTCCATTTTTGGGCAAGCTCGGTCACGTTAGCCGAGCTTGTTTTTTTGTGCTAAGTTTCATAAATTTATATTTGCTCATAAAATTCTATTTACAATAATTATTTGATATAAATAATTGAATATTGATATAATAGTTTTACAACAAAGTGTATAATATAAACCTAATCATTCATAGTCACTTTCTTATAATAACTTCCGAATAAACAGACCTGCTTGAATATCAAGTAGGTCTGTTTTCATATTTTTATACTATTTCATAAATTCGATATTAAACAGTTTTATGATATTTATGTTACAAATTTGATATAAATAAAACGTTTACACGGTTATAATGTATACAGAAACAACAAAATAAATTGCTTTAAGCAAAAATTTTTATTGAAAAAATCGGAGGAAAAAGTTATGAATTTTAAGAAGTTAGCAGCAGGTCTTTCAGCAGCAGTTCTCGCAGCAACAATGATGTCAGTATCTGTTTCGGCAGCAAAGCTTGGCGACGTTGTTCACCCGTCAGAGGAGGACACAAAAATGAATGACTCATATTATTCTATCGGAGCAATGGGTTTCTATATGGGTCAGGATTGGAACTGGAATCAGGGTGATTGGGTAGGCATCGATGATACTGGCAAGATAGCTGTTGAATATAAGATAAGTGCAGTTATCGCCGACAAGTCAATGTCAGGCAAGGGAACTCTCGGAGATATGGGCGTTATGGTAGCTAATCTGCCTGAGGGTATATATCCTTTGGATGTTAAGATATCTGATGCAAAGTTCGTTGCCGAGGACGGCACAACAACAGTTTTTGACTCTCTCAATTCTATTACTTCAATGGACGAGGACTCAGAGGGCGGAATAAGAATACATATCAGACCGACCGATGAGGTCGATGAGGAAACAGGCGAGGTAACAAAGAAAGCTTGTCCTGAGGTCGCAGGCTGGGAGAAGGAAGGCGCTTTCAACGGCGGCACACTTTCAATGACGCTTGATTTCGGTGTTGCAGCTGCCGAGGACGGAGAGTCAAAAACAGATACTTCAAAGGCAGAATCAAATTCTGATACTTCAAGCTCAAAGACAGATACATCAAAGATAGATGCTTCTTCATCTAAGGCGGATACAAGTAAGGCTACTGTTACAGCGGCTGCATCTTCAAAATCTTCTGATGATACGCCTGAGGCGGCAGAAACAGGTGCAGCTGTTGGCGGAACACTTGCTGTTATCGCTCTTGCAGGTACAGCGGTGATCGTTACCAAGAGAAGAAAGTAATATTCGGAGGTATGGCTATGAATAATTCAAAAAGAGTTTTAACATTTGCCTTTGCAGTTTGCTCGCTTTCAGCATTTGCATCTTGCGGAAGTTCAAGTGATTCTTCAAGCAAGGTCGTTGACAAAAAGCTCAAGGAAGATCAGCAGCAGATAGTTCAAAGACTTTCTGACGATATGACAGATGTAAGAGATCTAAAAAGCAACGAAATAAAATGGTTCTCACATTGGGATATCAACCCTACTGAGGCGGAGGACAAAGAGATAGGTGCTGACCTTGCTTTGTTCAAGACAAAGTATAATGGTAAGATAAACTGGGTGCAGACCACTTGGGACACTAAGTTTGACGATCTTGCGGCACTTGTAATGTCAAATGATTCACCTGATTTCATTGGTGCTGATGATATGGACGTTTTTCCTAAGGGTGCTATAAAATCAATGATAGAACCTATCGATGATTATATCGATCTTTCAAAGCCTCTTTGGACGGATATAAAGGGTGCGACTGATAAGTTTATGCTTGGTGACAAGCACTATGTGAGCGTTATCAGAACTGACCCAGCATACGTTTTTGTATATAACAAGCGGACTATGGAAGATAACGCTTATGACGATCCTGCTGAGCTTTTTAAAGAGGGTAAGTGGAACTGGAATACTTTCACAGAAATGTGCCTTGATTTTACCGATTCTGAGAACGATAAATATGCACTTGACGGCTGGTATTATGAAAAGGCATTGCAACAGTCTTCCGGTGTGCCGCTCATCGGTATCACAGACGGAAAGCTTGTAAATAATATTTCTGACCCAATGATAGCAAAGGCTCAGAATATGATGTATGAACTGCAAAAGAACAATGTTGTTTATCCAAAGCACGAGAATAACTGGAAACTCAGAGGCGACGCTGAGGGCAGCGGAATGGCAACAGGTCTGACGCTTTTCTATCCTATCGGACTTTGGGCACTTGAGAATGCTCCGTCAACAACTGTGAACTACGGCGATGTATCAAAGGGAGAGGTAATGTTCGTTCCTGTTCCTTGCTCAGCTGATAGCGATAAACAGTATATCCCTTCAAGAGTACACGGCTTTAGCATTGTAAGAAACGCTAAAAACCCGGAGGGCGTGGCGGCTTTCCTTGAATGCTGCCGTTATGCAGAACTAGATGAGGCCGCACATCAGATAACCCTTGACCAGTACAAGGACGATTATGGCTGGACTGATGAAATGCTGGAAATGAGAGAAACTATCTATGAACTGTCTGCACAGAATCCTGTATTTGACTTTGAACAGGGCGTATCTGCCGATCTTAACTCTATCTGTGATACTGCAATAAGAGGAACAATGAATCCGCAGGAGTCAAAGAGCTGGTCACAGGTCGTTCAGGAAAATGAAAAGGCTATCGATTATATTATCGGCGAGGTTATGACTTCAATGAATGAGGCTAAGTGATCTCATTTTATCAAAAAGCTTTTAACGGAAATTTGGGCGGCAATGTGATTTGCCGCCATTTTTCTATAAAAATGTGTATTGGCTTTACTTATATTAATTAATGTAGTATAATATAATCAAGAGGTGGTGAAAGCTATGGAGATAAACAGGGAATTGTCTATGCGGCAGTTTATGCAAAAGGAAAATGACTATCATCATTCATCATATGAAACTGAACTGGAATTTTATTCTGCTGTGCGGGCAGGCGACCTTGAAACGGTCAAACGGCTGTATACGCCGCTGGATACAAACGAAAAGGGCAGGCTCAGCAAAGACGGTCTTAGGAATGTCAAGTATCATCTTGTCATAACCATAGCAATGCTGTGCAGATTTTGCATCGAGGGTGGACTTGACCCGGAAACTGCATATACCATAAGCGATATATACATCAACAAATGTGATGAGTGCCGCAATGAAGAAAGCGTTATGGCTGTGCACAAGGAAGTCATCGTTTATTATACCAAGCAAATGAAAAAGGCTGTGTCACAGAATGTTTATTCAAAGCATATCCTTATGTGCTTTGACTGCATTTTCGATAATATTTACAAGGGCGTGACTGTGAATCAGATAGCAGATGAACTGAACATAACGCCGCAGTATCTTTCAAAGCTTTTCAGAGAGGAAGTTGGCGTAAAGATATCTGATTTTATTATGTCTAAAAGAATACAGGCGGCCGAAAATATGCTGAGATATTCTGAATATAGTCCGCTTGATATAGCCAACTATCTTGCTTTCAGCTCTCACAGCCATTTTATTGCCTGCTTTAAGAAACAGACGGGACTTACGCCGAAACAGTATAGAGATCAGTTTTTCCGTGCAAACTGGAACAAGCATAGCACAAGCAAATCGAAAATATAAGTTGATATTAATATTCTGATATTTGCATTACTTTTCTGATATAAATATCACATCTGTTGATCTATAATACTTATAGAAGATAAAATCCTGATGTTTATTCGGAGGTAATAAACATGAAAAAAGTTTTGGCTATGTCACTTATTACAATGATAGTTATGTCTATGGGCAGCTGCGGTGTTTCATCTGGCAGCAGTTCTTCGCAAGATGTCAGCAGCAATGCGGAAACGGAAAGCAATTCTCCATACACGGTTGAGGCAGATTTCGGCAAGGGTGCGTCAAGCGATTTCTCCATTTCAGCAGGCTGGTCAAATGGTGCTCCATTCAACTGTTCGTGGAGCGAGGATAACGTAACTTTCAATGATGGAAAAATGCAGCTTATCATTGACGGTATGGGCGATTCCGAGTTGTACAGAGGCGGCGAGTATCGTTCAAAGGAAAACTATGGCTATGGACTTTATGAGGTTTCAATGAAAGCCATAAAGAATGACGGCGTTGTATCATCATTCTTTACATACACAGGTCCGTCGGAAGATAATCCTTGGGACGAAATTGACGTTGAAGTCCTTGGCAAGGACACGACAAAGGTGCAGTTCAATTACTACACAAATGGCGTTGGCGGTCACGAATATATGTATGATCTTGGTTTTGACGCTTCTGAGGATTTTCACACTTACGCAATTGAGTGGAAAGCGGACGGCATAACTTGGTATGTTGACGGAAAAGAGGCATACAAGGCTACTGAAAATTTGCCCGTTACGCCCGGAAAAATAATGATGAATGCATGGAACGGAATTGGCGTTGACAGCTGGCTGAAAGCCTTTGACGGCACAGTTCCGCTTACAGCAGAATATGAGTGGGCAAGATTTACGGCAGCGGAGTAAAATTCATAAAAAGGGGAGTTCTTATGGGCGTAGATATTCAAGAGAAAAGCTGCGTATCAGAAGGCAAAAACATTTTCGGAAAACTGTTTATTCCAAATACTAAGGCAAAAACGTATCCTACCGTGATACTTAGTCACGGCTTTAACAGCATCGGTGATGATATGGCGGATATTGCTTTGACTTTTGCGGGAAATGGATTTCTAGCATATACTTTTGATTACTGTGGTGGTTCAACACGATCACATAGTGACGGAAAGACCACGGAGATGAGTATTATCAGCGAACAGAATGACCTTAAAGCTGTTATAGATATGATGAGTGAACTTGATATATCAGACAGCAGACAGATATATCTTTACGGCGAAAGTCAGGGAGGATTTGTTGCTGCACTTACAGCGGCAGAAATGCCTGAGCGTATTGCAGCGATGATACTGCTGTATCCTGCATTCTGCATACCTGACCAATGGCTTTCAAAAGATCCTGAAAGTATGTCGAAACCCTTTGCCTTTATGGGAGATATGCTGCTTTCAAAGAAATTTTATGATGATGTTCCAAGATATGATGTTTATGATAGAGTTAGTCGGTATAATAGTCCTGTGATGATATTCCATGGTGACAGTGATGAATTAGTTGCTTTATCATATTCCGAGCGATTGAAAACGACTTTTCCTAATGCAAAGCTGAAAGATATAAAGGGTGCTGGTCACGGCTTTTATGGTGATGACAGGGAATATGTAAAGCGTGTGGCAGTTGATTTTTTTAAAAACGATTCACATATTACGCTTACTTTTATGTCTTGATTTTTTGCTTAATGATATTGATATTTGAACCGCCCCCATTCGCTGGGTCAAAAATTCCAGCTAATGGGGGCGGTTTATTTTCCACAGCATTTTTTATTTTTCTTTCCGCTGCTGCAAGGATAGGAAATCTAATTTTTGGCTTTTGCTGTTGATGAACCATATTTACATTGAATAGTTTTGCCCCAAACGGCAAAACTATTTAACATATGCCTTGATTTAAGTAACATTGTATGGTATAATATTAAAAGGTTGAGCCTGTATGGGCGGAAGTTTTTAATGAGGTGCTTGTATGGAAATTAAACGTGATAAATATTTGCAGTAGCTGATCGATTTTATGTGGGACGGACAGGTAAAGGACTTACATTCAGTCCGCCTTTGCTTTGCCTGACGCCGAAAAAGAGATGCAGGAATTAAGACCTTTTTCTCTAACAGGTGATTCGTTTCCTAAAATCATAGTTCGCAAAGATATAAGAAAACGTTGGTATGATGACAATGGCGTTCTGAATATTGGATTGATCGATTTTTTGTTGGACGATAGTGTAGTGTGAGATACTTCATAGAATTAGCCTAAAAATATTGACAGAAAAAGCAGCCGCAAACCACGCACAAGTGTGGTCTGCGGCTGCTCACATTATTTTATGTACAGCCTATCCGCCAATCTGAGAAGTGCAAGCAGGTAGTTGAGTTCGCTTTTCAACGTTGTCTGCAACGGGTCGCCCTCGCGTATCCTCATCGTTCGCCTGATCTCTTTAGGTATAACGACCCTGCCGAGGTCGTCGATGCGGCGCACTATTCCGGTAGCTTTCATATTTGTAACCTCCAATATGCTTGTTAAATGCAGTAATATTATTTGCAAAGAAAGGGTATTTATGCAGAAAAAAAGCGGAGCGCTGTGTTGACGAATTTGCGATATGCAGAGCGATCCGCGTTTATTTTCTATTTCTTTATAATATCTGATTGAAAATCTTAATAATTATCGCTATAATATATAGACGTTATCTATAATGAAAGGAAAGCCGAATAATAAAACATTTTCGGACGCTTTACATCTATGAATTTAGACTATTTGAGATATTTTGTAAAATTGGCGGAGGTCCGCCACTACACCCGCGCGGCAGAACAGCTCGGCATTTCTCAGCCCAGTTTGAGCCATGCGATCAGCCAGATCGAGGCGGAGCTTGGCGTGCCGCTTTTTGAAAAATCGGGCAGGAATACCATACTCACACGCTTTGGCGAGGAATTTTTGCGGTGCGCGGAAAATTCGCTAAGCGTACTGGACGCGGGCATAGAAACGCTTCAGCGGTACGGCAGGGGAGAGGGCGTGATACGGCTCGGCTTTATACGGCCGCTCGGCGTTGACTATATCCCGAAGCTGACGGCTGACTTTTTGGCGGCGGACGGCGGGCAGGCGCAGTTCAGCTTTCACAGCGGGCTGACTTGTGAGCTGTTGGAAGACCTCGTTCAGCGCAAGTACGATTTTGTGTTTTGCTCCGAGCCTGACTCCGCGCTCGGGCTAACCGCGACGCCTGTCGATTCGCAGGAGCTTGTCGTTATCGTGCCGAAAGATCACCCGCTGGCAGAGCGCGAAAGCGTCAGCCTTATCGACACGCTACCGTACCCCGCTGTGTATTTCGCCGAGGGTTCGGGTCTGCGCGGGCTGATAGACCGTATGTATGAAAGCATTGGCGGCAAGCCCGTCGCCGCGGCGGAAACTGAGGAGGACGAGGTCATCGCGGGGCTGGTCGCTTCGGGCTTCGGCACGGCGGTAGTCCCGTACATGGATATGCTCGAAAAGCTGAATGTGAAGATCTTAAAGATCACCGACCCGCCATACTCGAGGAAATTCTACATGGTGGAAAACGACTCGGCGTTTGTCACAACGGCGGCGCAGCGCTTCCGCAGTTTTGTGCTTGGCAGGACGTCGGAGTTGCAGAAAGGCGGCGCGAAATGAAAGAGATAATGCTTCTTGTGACGTACAAATTAAAGCCGCAGGCGCGGGAGTATTTTCTCGGCGAAGTCGCGGCGGCAGAGATACTGCAAAAGACCTGCCGCGAGGATGGCGCTCTGCGGTATGATTACTATTTGAGCGCGGCTGACGCGGACGCGGTCTTGCTTGTGGAGCGTTGGAGCTCTGCCGAAGCGCAGGCGGCGCATTTGCAGACGGCGCATATCGCCGAGCTGAAAAGGATAAAGGAAAAGTACGTTCTCGAAACGGTTGTCGAGAAATTTGAAATGTAAGTTAAGGATATGGAAAGGTCGCGAAAAAGGAATGGAAAGTAAAATAACTTTTAGGGGCGAGGCGGCGCTGGTGCTGGCAGTTATCATAAACAGTTTCGGCGTGGTGCTGATGCTGTATTCGGGCGCGGGCATTTCGGCGATCTCGAGCGTGCCGTACGCTTTTTCCGAGGTGCTGCCGAAGCTCACGCTGGGCACTTGGACATACATATTTCAAGGGCTGCTGGTGCTCACGCTGATGATAATGCGGCGCAAATTCGTGCCCTCGTACCTCTTTAGCTTTGTGGTGGGCTTTGTGTTCGGCGAGCTGCTCGATTTTTACGAGTGGTGGATACATCTGCTGCCGTACAATGTGCCGATGCGCATAGTTTATTTTGTGGTGAGCTACCTTGTTATATGCGTGGGGATAGCGCTTTCAAACCGCTGCGGTCTGCCGATAATCCCTACCGACCTTTTCCCGCGCGAGCTTTCTGACATCACGCGCGTGAAATATTCGCGGATAAAGATCGGCTTCGACATCACCTGTCTTGCTGTAACGGCGGGGCTGACGTTTTTCTGTCTGGGTCACATCAAGGGTTTGGGCATCGGCACGGTGCTCGCGGCTTTCACGATGGGCAAGGGAATTGCGCTGATAGGCGGGGTTATCGACAAAAAATTCACTTTTGCGAATTTCCTCACGGCGAGAAAAAACGTTTCGGCGGTCAATAGTTAAGTAGAATTTTACAAATATCCTCCAAAAACGAAAAATGCAGACGCTTTCTTGCAACGTCTGCATTTTTTTCGTATTAAAATAGTTCACTTGCCCTCGTGAAGCTCGCGGAATTTCTCCGCAATGGCGGGGCTGTTTTTCGTCAGCTTTTTTACCGAGAGGTCGTCGAGCTTGTTGTTCGCGGCGGTTAGGTGCTTGTTTGAGATGGTGAGGTTCTCTTTCACCTTTTCCAGATTTTTGATAGCGTTGTCGATAGCTTTTACAGCGTCCTCAAAGCGCTTGCTCGCGTCAACGTAGTTTTTCGCGAAGCCCGCCTTGAAAGCTTCAACGTTCTGCTCGAAAAGCTCTAAGTCCATGTTCTCGTTCTTCACGCGCGCAAGCTCCGCCTTGTACGCCATAGAATTCATCGCGGCGTTGCGCAGCAGGCTTATCATCGGTATGAAAAACTGCGGGCGGATAACGTACATTTTCTCATAGCGGTAGCTTACGTCCACGATGCCGGTGTTGTAAAGCTCGCTGTCAGGCTCTAGCAGCGTTACCAATATCGCGTACTCACAGTGCTTTTCGCAGCGGTCTTTATCAAGTTCTTTAAAGAAATGCTCATTCTTTTTCTTTGTCGAGGTCGTGTCCTGCTCGTTTTTCATCTCGAACATTATCGAGATCACCTCGTTGCCCTCTTCGTCGCATTCGCGGAAGATGAAGTCGCCCTTGCTGCCCGAGGAGGCGTCGTTGTCCTTCTCGAAATACGCGTTGCGAAAAGCCGTAGCGCGCAGGCGGTCGAACTCTGTAAGGCAGTGCTGCTCGAGCGTTTCGCCGACCATTTTGGTAGAAAGCTTCGATTTCAGATCTTTGTAATACTCGATGACTTCGTCTTTGCCTTTCAGCTCGGCGGTCAGCGAAGCTATCTCTTTTCCGCGCTCAGCCTCTATCGTGGACACGGCTTTCTGCACTTCAAGCTCTTTTTCCGTATCCTTGCCTTTCATCTGCGCCTCGAGCTGTACTATGCGTGCGTCTTTATCGGAAATGCTGCGGCTGAGGGCCTCGCGCTCGGCGGTGAAGTCGGCTCGCAGCTTGTCCTCGCTCTCTTTTACGGCGAGGGCGCGGGCGGTGTCACCGTTTTTCAGCATAGCTTTCAGCTCGGCTATCTGCCGCTCCTGCTCGGCGATGCGTGCGTTCAGGCTCTCTTTATCGGCGGCAAGCTTGGCGTTCGCTTCCGCTTTCAGCTTGTCTATCTCGCGGTCTTTTTCGGTGAGCCTGCCCGCGAACTGCAATTCCGCGACCTTTTGCACGTTCTGCCGCTCTTCGGCGACCCTTTCGTTCAGCTCGCGCGAAAATTCCGCTGAGCGCACCTGCTCCAGTATAGCGGAATAGCCCTGCTCGTCAACCTTGAATACTTCCCCGCATTTGGGGCACTTTATTTCAGACATTTGATTACCTCCTGCGATCTGCAATAAGCAAAGTATAAGCGTCATTTCCAATATTATACTACAAATTCCCGCAGGTGTCAAGCAAAAAGCGCGCTGACTTTTTCAGCCTGCGCGCCTGTATCACTGTATTATTCTTCTTACGGTATCAACGTGGTAGTATTGCAGATAGCTTATCGGCTGAACTTTTATGCCGTCGCGCTGGTTCATGGCGTGTACCATTTTGCCGTTGCCGATGTACAGCCCGACGTGCGACCTGTAATTCATTATAATAAGGTCGCCCGGCTTCATCGAGCGCACGCTTACCGCCTTGCCCAGCGTCGACTGATACGCCACGCTGTGCGGGATATATCTGCCGATCTGCTGGTAGCAAAGCATCGTCAGTCCTGAGCAGTCAGTTCTGCGGAACTGCTCCGCACCCCATACATATGCGCCGCCGTTCATCGAAGCGCCGTATGTGCTGACTATCTTGCGCTGAGCGGTAACGCTGTTTGCCCTTACGCAGTCGGCGGATCTAGCGTAAAAGCCCTCGTTCGTGCCCGAGCATATTCGTATGTACTTGCCCTTGAAAGTCGCCGCAGGCTTGCCCGCTATCGGCACGCCCGAAGAAGTCACGAGCGAGCCCTCGGTGTACTCGGCGCTCTGTATAAATTTCTTGCCGCGCATCTTTCCTCCGCTGAGTTTGTAGAGCTTTGCGCCGCTCATTATTTTATAGTATGTGCAGCTCGCCGTGCGAACCTTTATCGAAGCCTCGGGCAGCTCGACCCTGCCGACGCTGGGCGCTACTTTAATAGTATATGCGGTGGAGGGCTTTAGCCAAGTCGCACCGTTGTAAATATTTATCACCTTAGCCGACGAAGCCTTTATCGTCTTGAGCTTGCGCCCGCTGACGTAAATATCGAACTTCGTGCCCACGGGGTACTCGGCGTAATTTTCCGTGCTTATCGCGATCCTGTCGGCGTAAACTGCGTATACCGAAAGCTTCGGCTGACTGATGTCAGTCTGCGAACTATCCGCAAAAGCGGTCGAGGGCAGACAGCCGAGCGCCAGCGCCAATGTGCATACTGCCGCCGCGGCACGGCTTATAATTTTTCTTAATTTGCGTATCATAATTAAAAATATCCCCTTAGTTAGCAAGATTTTTTTCTTTCTCTTGTCCATAATTGATATTATACCACAAATATACAGCGGTTGTAAACGTTTTGGGAAAAAGTTTGTAGCCTTGCAGTAATTTCTGTAACCGCTCTGTAATTTATATGTACCGAATGCACAAAATATTTTCCTATATATGGTTAAAAAGACGGTGAAGTATGGTTAAAATGTCTAAACGGTTTGCTATCGGGCAGACAATTGTGAAAAGTGCATAAAAAGATGGGCGAAAAAACCGCGAAATTTGTTGCTGATTTTTGAAAAAGCCCCTTGACAACGCCGCGAAAAAGGTATAAACTATAATTAGCACTCAGGGAGATGGAGTGCTAACACTCAGCAACGAAAAGTGCTAAAGGAGGCGTACATCAAATGGACAGCCGTAAGCTGAAAATATTGCAGGCGGTTGTAGACGAATATATCGTTACAGGCGAGCCTGTAGGCTCAAAGGCGATAATGAAACACGTCAAAGCCTCTTCGGCAACTATACGAAATGAGATGGCAGAGCTTGAAAAGCAGGGCTACTTAGAGCAGCCGCACACATCGGCGGGCAGAGTTCCGACATACAGCGGTTACAGAATGTACGTCGATACGCTTATGGAGCGCGATCCGCTTACAGATGAGGAAAAGCGCAGGCTGGACGGAATGCTCGACGAGGACGCCGCTACTGAGGAGGAGCTGGTAAATTCAGCTTCGCTGGCGCTCTCGCAGCTTACGCAGTGCGCTTCGGTAGTAGCAAGCTCCGCACCGAAATTCTCGCTTATATCTAAGGTAGAGGTAATACCTACGGGAAAGCGTATGTACGTTATACTCATGATAACCTCTAACGGAAAGATCAAAAATAAGGTCTGCCGCTTAGAATTTGACTTGACGAACGAGCAGCTCGAGTTTTTCGATAACTATATGCAGGAAAACCTGACGGGCGTGCCGATAGACGAAATATCGGAAGAGACTTTTGAGAAGATAAGAACGGCTATGGGGGCGTACATGATGTCGCTCACGCCGCTGCTCAGCGGGCTGTTTTCGCTGGCTAAAGAGCTGAACGCGCAGGACATAATGCTGCGGGGCGAAAAAAATCTGCTGACCTGCAAAGATTTCGATCAGGGCGAGATAATTGATTTTCTTGATAACAGGCGCGAGATCGCGGGGTTCTTTAACGAGAGCTTCAGCGGCTTGCAGGTAAGCTTTTCGCCGGAAAACGATGATTTTGTGATACACAATTCCTCGATAATCACGGCGCCATATAAAAAAGGCAATAAGAACGCGGGAGCGCTGGGGCTTATCGGCCCGATGAGAATAGACTACGCGAAATTCATACCGTATCTTGAATATTTCTCACAGCGCATAACCGACCTGCTCTCTCAGCGGGAGGACGAAGCGGAAGAAACGGAGGAGGACGGCAATGGCGGTCAATAACGAAGAACTTGAAAAAGAGATCAAAGAAGAAACCAACGAAGCTGAAAAGACAGAAAAGGCAGAGGGCGCTGCTGAAAGCGCAGCCGAGCCTGAGGAAAAGAAGGAAGTAAAGGTAAAGACCGAGCGCGAGGCGCAGCTTGAAAAAGAGCTTGCCGAGCAGAAGGAAAAGTATTTAAGACTGATGGCCGAGTACGATAACTACCGCAAGCGCACCGCAAAGCAGCAGCTTGAAACGCGCGAAGCGGCGGTGGGCGACACGGTGCTGAAAGTTCTCGCGATATACGACAATTTCGAGAGAGCGGTGGCTACCGAATCGCAGGATGAAAAGTACAAGGCGGGCGTTGAGATGATATTCAAGCAGTTCACCGCAGCGCTGGAAAAGATGAACGTTACCGTTATCGACCCGACGGGCGAGCCTTTCGACCCCGCGGTCGCAAACGCCGTGAGCCAGATAGAAGACCCCGAGCTGGGCGAGAACGTAGTAGCGCAGGTATTTGAAAAGGGTGTGAAGATAGGCGACAGACTTATCCGCTACCCGACGGTAGTAGTTGCGAACCCGTAGTAAAAAATAACGCACAGACATCAACTTTTACCCGCTAAGGACGGGTAAAGAAGAATATGATACATTATATAAAGGAAAGGTTGGATCTTTATGTCGAAGATTATTGGTATTGATTTAGGAACAACAAACTCTTGTGTAGCAGTAGTAGAAGGCGGAGAAGCCGTAGTTATCCCTAACAGCGAGGGTGCCAGAACCACCCCTTCGGTAGTAGGTGTTTCCAAGACGGGCGAAAGACTGGTAGGTCAGGTAGCTAAAAGACAGGCTGTTACAAACTACAAGGACACCGTAATTTCCATCAAGCGCCACATGGGCAGCGATTACAAGGCTACTATGGGCGGCAAGGAGTACACTCCGCAGGAGATCTCGGCTATGATACTCCAGAAGCTGAAGGCTGACGCTGAGAGCTATCTGGGCGAGAAGGTAACCGAAGCAGTTATCACAGTACCTGCATACTTCACCGACGCACAGCGTCAGGCAACCAAGGACGCAGGACAGATCGCAGGACTTAACGTAAGACGTATAATCAACGAGCCTACTGCAGCTGCGCTTTCTTACGGTATAGATAAGGAAGAAGACCAGAAGGTAATGGTATACGACCTCGGCGGCGGTACATTCGATGTATCCATCATCGAGATGGGCGACGGCGTTACCGAAGTTCTTGCTACCGCAGGCAACAACAGACTCGGCGGCGACGACTTCGACCAGCGCATAATCGACTGGATGGTAGAAGAGTTCAAGGCGCAGGAGGGTATAGACCTTTCTAAAGACCCGATGGCAATGCAGAGATTAAAGACAGAGGCTGAGCTGAGAAAGATAGAGCTTTCTTCCACCGCTTCCACAACTATCAGCCTGCCTTACATCACTGTAGCGGCTGACGGCCCGAAGCACCTCGAGCTGACCCTTACTCAGGCTAAGTTCAACCAGATGACCGCAGACCTCGTAGAAAAGACTATGGGCCCTGTACGCCAGGCACTCTCTGACTCGGGACTTTCGGTAAACGACCTCAACAAGGTACTGATGGTAGGCGGTTCTTCGAGAATACCTGCTGTACAGGAAGCTGTAAAGAACCTCATCGGCAAAGAGCCTTTCAAGGGCATCAACCCTGATGAGTGCGTAGCTCTCGGCGCTGCATATCAGGGCGGTATCCTCGGCGGCGACGTTGAAAACGGTCTGCTGCTGCTCGACGTAACTCCGCTTTCGCTGAGCATCGAGACCGCAGGCGGCATCGCTACCAAGATGATCGAGAGAAACACCACTATACCTACCAAGAAAACTCAGACATTCTCGACTTATGCGGATAACCAGACCGCAGTTGATATAAACGTTCTGCAGGGCGAGCGTGAGTTCGCTAAGGACAACAAGCAGCTCGGTATGTTCAGACTGGACGGCATCGCACCCGCACCCAGAGGAATCCCCCAGATCGAAGTTACTTTCGATATTGACGCGAACGGCATAGTACACGTTTCGGCTAAAGACCTCGGCACGGGCAAGGAGCAGAACATCACCATCACTTCTTCCACCAATATGTCGAAGGACGATATTGACAAGGCTGTAAAGGAAGCGGAAGCTTTTGCGGCTGAGGACAAGAAGAAGAAGGACGAGGTAGACGCAAGAAACGCTGCCGACCAGATGGTATTCCAGTGCGAGAAGTCGCTGAACGATTTTGGCGATAAGGTACCCGCCAACGACAAGGCTGAGGTAGAGAGCAAGATAGCTGCTGTAAAGGAAGCGCTCAAGGGCACTGACATAGAGGCTATCAAGAACGCAAGCAAGGCTCTGGAAGAATCATTCCAGAAGGTAGCTACCACCGTATATCAGCAGGCTGCTGCGGCACAGCAGGCGGCAGGCGGCGCTCAGGGCTTTGACCCCAACAACATGGGCGGCGGTATGAACAACGGCGGAGCACAGGGCGGCTCTAACGGCGGCGACGATGTAGTAGACGCTGAGTTTACCGACTAATAAGCAAAGCAGTATAATAGATCTCCCATAGCGGACGGCGGCGGACAAAGCTGCCGTCCTCTAATGGGTTAAAGAGGGGTTCAGATATGGCGAATGAAAACAAGAGAGATTACTACGAAGTTCTGGGAATTGATAAAAGCGCAAGCCAGGACGATATAAAAAAGGCGTTCCGCAAGCAGGCAAGGCTTTATCACCCCGACCTGCACCCCGACGACAAGGAAGCGGAGGCAAAATTCAAGGAAGTAAACGAAGCTTACGAGGTGCTTTCGGACGCTGATAAGAAAGCGAAGTACGACCAGTTCGGCTTCGCGGGGGTAGACCCCAATTACGGCGCGGGCGCGGGCGCAGGCGGATTTGGAGGATTTTCGGGATTCTCAGGCGGCTTCGGCGGCGGAGTGGACGATATACTCAATGCATTTTTCGGCGGCGGATCATCTTCGCGCAGGGCAGACCCTAACGCGCCAAGACGCGGCGAGGACATAGAGTCTACCATAACGCTCGACTTCATGGACGCCTGCAAGGGCTGCCAGACCACCATACAGGTAAACCGTATGGAGCACTGCAAGGAGTGCGGCGGCACGGGTGCGGCAAAGGGCAGCAGCAGAAAGACCTGCCCCGACTGCAACGGCAGCGGTACTGTAAGAATGACGCAGAACACGCCTTTCGGAAGCTTTGCACAGACGGCAAGATGCTCGCGCTGCGGCGGCAAGGGTACTATTATAGATAACCCATGCCCGAGCTGTTCGGGACGCGGCAGAGTGCGCAATACTATTAAAAAGACCATCAACATACCTGCGGGCGTGTACGACGGTATGCAGCTGCGCATACGCAACGAGGGCAGTCAGGGCATAAACGGCGGCCCTGCGGGCGACCTGTATCTATCAGTAAGAGTGCGCAAAGACCCGATATTCGAGCGTCGCGATACTTACGACATATGGACGGAGATACCGCTGACATACGCTCAGGCAACGTTGGGCGCGCGTATAGAGGTGCCGACCATAGACGGCAAGCAGGAGTACGACGTGCCGGAGGGCACTCAGACGGGCACTGTGTTCCGCATGAGGGGCAAGGGCGTGCGCAAGGGCAACAGCGGCGAGCGCGGCGACCATTATGTAAAGGTGAACGTAGAGATACCGAAGGGACTGACGAAAGAACAGAAGGAGCTGCTGCGCAAGTTCGACGAATCGCTGGAGAACAAGAACTACAAAAAGCGCGGAACATTCTTCGACAAACTGAAAGAGAAATTCAAATAATAGCGAACAGCCCTGCGGGAAGCCGTGGGGCTCTTTTTTTGGACAGAAAAGAACAATATGACCAACGATGTTGAAACGTGGCGAAAAGTTTTTATGTACCCCTACAAACCTGAGAAAAAAGCGAAAAAAGAGTTGACAAGAAGGAAAAAGAGTGATATAATAATAAAGCTGTCAGGGACGGCGGGACGAAGTAAGCTGAAAAACAAGCGGCGGGAGCCGAGGAAAGTCAGAGAGAAAGTAGTTCAAA
>ERZ824600.1625-NODE-1625-length-26777-cov-3.688983_pt1 | contig 26777 bp, 22 predicted proteins | sample MGYA00519933_ERZ824600 | MGnify/ENA primary metagenome ERZ824600 (study PRJEB31778, sample SAMEA3449178) | human gut metagenome | biome: human gut; feature: human-associated habitat; material: faeces | place: United Kingdom | collected 2010/2012 ... | reverse complement strand
TGACGGGAACCAAAGACGGCATCACCGCCACGCAGATGGACATCAAGGTCGACGGCCTCTCTTACGAGGTACTCGAAAAGGCCCTCAACCAAGCCAAGGAGGGACGTATGTACATTCTCGACAAACTGCTCGAAACCATACCCGAACCGCGTGCCGAATTCAAACCTCATGTTCCCCGCATCGAAGTTCTCGAAATTCCCAAGGACATGATTGGTGCCGTGATAGGCCCGGGCGGTAAGATTATCCAAGGTATTCAGGAAGAGACGGGTGCCATCGTTACCATCGACGAAATCGACGGCGTGGGCCGTGTCGAAATCGCTGCTCCCGGCCGCGATGCCATCAATGCCGCATTGGCCCGCATCAAAGGTATCGTAGCCATTCCCGAAGTGGGAGAGGTCTATACCGGTACGGTGAAGTCGATATTGCCCTTCGGTGCCTTTGTTGAGTTCATGCCCGGCAAGGACGGCCTGCTCCACATCTCCGAAATCTGCTGGAAACGTCTCGAAACGATGGAAGAGTCGGGTCTGAAAGAAGGCGACGAGGTGACTGTGAAACTCATCGAAATCGACCCAAAGACCGGTAAGTTCCGTCTCTCGATGAAAGAGTTGCAACCCCGTCCCGAAGGAATGCCCGAGCGTCGCGAAGGCAACGGCGGCGGAGCCGGTAACCACAACCACCGTCCGCGTCGCGAGAAGCGAGACTAAAAAATAGGTATCAGCACTGTATAAAACCCACAGCGGGGCGGCTCATCGGAGCCGCCCCGCTTTTTTTGTCGTAGGGGGAACCTGAGGGCGAAAGCGTGGTAATGGAGAGCCCCGTTGCTGTTGGGTGCCAACCGGGGCAACGGAGAGAGAAAGGCCGCGCCCTATTTCATGAGCCGGCGGGCAAGCAGCCGGTGCCCTATGCGGCAGTAGATACACTTGTGCGGCTCACAGTAGGCCGAGTAGAGTTGCAGGGCTGCCTGGCTGTCGAGGGCCGACTCTACGGCGATGCCTGCCGCCGCTACCCGGCGCACGATGTGATTGTCTTCGGCCGGGAGCTCTTCGAGCAGCCGCATGGCACGGTCGGCATACGAGGCATTGCCCGAGCGCACCGCGTAGGCATAGAGCAGCGGCGCCACGCAGTTGATGATGAGCAGCCGCACGGCACCCCGTCCCAGTGTCTTGGTGCGGGGCGGAGACTCCACGCCGAAAGAGTAGTGCGTGTCCCAATAGCCTTCGAGGTGAATGTCGAAGAGCGACTGTATGGTTTTCTCGCCGTCACATTCGAGCAGGCGGGCAAAGAGGTTGAACCCCCGGTGAATGAACTGTGCCAGCAGGGCGATGCGCTGGTGGGGAAGGTTGGCCGGGCGCAGGCGCATGAATTTCCAGGCTGCCGGGTCGATGGGAGTGAGCGAAAATTTGTGGCGCAGGAAGTCATACTCCCGGCTCAGGCGCGAGGCATAGGGGTCGGCCGCCCCCTTTTCACGGTCGAGCAGCCCGGCCTGTCCGAAGAGGAAAGCCTCCACTTGCAGCAGCGAGTCGGCATGCTTTTGCAGGAAGAGCAGCGGTAGGCTGCGAGCCAGTCGCTCGAAGGCGTCGCCGTTCACCCCGAAGCCCATGCTCCGGGCCAGCGTGATGTAGCACACCTCTTCCCAGTTGCCCTGGTGCTGCGCGAGCATGTCGTCGATGCGGCTGCTCTTCTGTTGCAGCCGTTCGAGAGCGAGAGCCGTGAGCCAGTCGGTGAGGAGGAGCGGCGGAAGTTCGTGTATCCGTTCGCGGCAGGGAAGCGAGTCGCTCTGTGAGGTGAGAAAGGCATAGTCGTCCTGCAACGCCGGCGGAATGGGCACGACCCATTGCGGCACCGCTTCGCCGTTGGAGCGGAATACCTCGGTATTGGCTTCGGCCACGACGTGCAGCACCACCGAGTCGTAGGCTTTGTCGCCGGAATGTCCGTGCGCTGTCCAGTCGCTTGCCCGCAGGTGCATCTCCACGTTGCCGGCCCACAGCCGGTCGCCGATGCGCACCTTGGCGTTGAAAAAGTCGGGCCCGGCATTGGGGTTGCGCCGTCCCGGGTCGACGACCTCGATGGCTTCGCCCCGGGTGGTCAGTGCCGGCACATGACCCAGCAGCCGCTGTTCCCACATGTAGTAGAGGAGTTTTTCCATGGCTGTTTTATCTGGTAACACCCCTGTTTGGGTGATTTTTTCTTTTATACCGAACAGGTGGCTGCCTGCGGTTTTTCGGGATACAGGATTCGGTTCGGCATAGCCAAAAGTGTAAAACTTTGTTTTCCTTTTGTCTCTGCGCTCACCTTTCGCTATATTTGCAAAAATATAAGATAAAAGGCTGAAAGGCCGCGCATTTGTTTATGTTATAAAACACAGTACTGTTATGAAACTTGCACTGATAGGATATGGAAAGATGGGACACGCCATCGAGCAGATAGCCCGCAGTCGCGGACATGAAATCGTGTCGATTATCGATGTGAACAACCCCGAGGAGTTTGAGTCGGAGGCTTTCCGCAGCGCCGATGTGGCCATTGAGTTTACGGCACCGTCGGTAGCACTCGGTAACTACCGCAAGGCTTTTGCTGCCGGTGTGCCGGTCGTGTCGGGTACGACGGGCTGGCTCGAACACATGCCCGAGGTGCAGGAGGCCTGCCGCAATGGTCAGACATTTTTCTATGCCTCCAATTTCAGTCTCGGCGTGAATATCTTTTTCGCCCTTAACAAGTATCTGGCCCAAGTCATGAACCAGTTCCCGGCCTATGAGGTGAAGATGGAGGAGACGCACCACATACACAAGCTCGATGCTCCCAGCGGCACGGCCATCACGCTGGCCGAAGACATCATAGCCCGTCTCGACCGCAAGACGGCCTGGGTCGAGGGGCGTGAACCGGCCGAGAACGAAATCGGCATCAAGGCCATACGCCGCGACGAGGTGCCCGGTATTCACACCATCTGCTACGAGAGCGATGTCGATACCATCACCATCACCCACGATGCCAAGAGCCGCATGGGCTTTGCCCTCGGTGCTGTCGTGGCTGCCGAGTTTACCTGCGGCAAGAAGGGATTCCTCACCATGCAGGATATGCTTAAATTCTAAACCCTGTCTGCCATGTCATTTTCTTCTCCTTCGCTGAAAGAGCGGTTGCTGGCCGTGAAGAAGACCCGCTGGATACGTTTCGGTGTGGCGGCTCTCCTCTTTATCCTTTTTACGATATGGCTCGGCAATTACTATATCTTGCCGCTGCTCATCGTCATGGCCGATATGTATCTTACCCATTATGTACCCTGGACTTTCTGGAAACGGTCGAAAAACAAGACCGTGCTGCGGGTCATGGAGTGGGTCGATGCCATTGTCTATGCCTTGGTGGCGGTCTATCTCATCAATATCTTCCTCTTTCAGAACTACAAGATTCCCACCTCGTCGCTCGAAAAGTCGCTGCTCGTGGGCGACTATCTCTTTGTGAGCAAGCTCAGCTACGGGCCGCGTGTGCCCAACACGCCGCTCTCGTTTCCGCTCGTGCAGAACACCTTCCCGGTACTCAACATCAAGTCGTATGTGGAGTGGCCTTCGTGGCCCTATCACCGGCTGGCCGGCCTCGGTAAGGTGCAGCGGGGCGACATCGTTGTATTCAACTTCCCTGCCGGCGATACGGTGGCTGTGCGGGTGCCCAACCCCGACTATTACACGCTGGCCCATTATGTGGGCCGTGAGGCGCTGAAACGCAACAAGGAGCAGTTTGGCGAGATTGTGTACCGCCCCGTCGACCGCCGCGAAAACTATGTGAAGCGCTGCGTAGGTATGCCGGGCGACACGTTTGAGATACGCGACAATCAGGTCTATGTCGATGGCCGTGAGCTTGAAAATCCGCGTAACATACAGTTCAACTATTTTGTGATGTTGCAGCCGGGCTATCGCTTTGCCGAGAAACAGTTCCGCGAACTGGGCGTGAGTGTCGACGACCGCCTTTTGGTCTCGGCCGACAGAGCCTGGTACGACGACCTGTTGGCGTTGGGCTTCATGCCCGACTCCGATGGCGCCTTTCCGTCGATTTATCACTTCCCGCTCACACCCGAGGCGTTGGCACGGATGAAGAAGTATCCCTATGTGTCGAAGATTGTACAGGAGCCCGGTGCTTTCGGCGGAGAGGCTTATCCGCTGGGCTATGGCAAGGGGTGGACACGGGCCGATTTCGGTCCGCTGTGGATTCCCCGCCGGGGCGATACGCTGCGGCTCACGGCCGAGAACTATCCGCTCTATGTGCGCGCTATCCGCGACCATGAGGGCAATCGCTTTGAGTATCGCGACGGCCGCTTCTTCATCAACGGCGAGGAGACCGATACCTACCGTTTCAAGATGGACTATTACATGATGTTGGGCGACAACCGCGACAACTCGGCCGACAGCCGTTTCTGGGGGCTGGTGCCCGAAGATCATATCGTGGGGAAACCGCTCTTTGTGTGGCTGTCGATTGATAAGGATCGAGGCTGGTTCGACGGACATATCCGCTGGAACCGTCTCTTCCGCCCTGTATCATCGTTATAGAGTGTAGTGATGTCGGTCGTATATCTCTCTACGGCTTATCTGGCTCCGGTAGCCTATTACAAGGCCTTGTGCCGCTATGACAGTGCAGTGGTCGAGGCGTGCAGCCATTATGTCAAGCAGTCTTACCGCAACCGCTGTACCATCATGACGGCGGGAGGGGAGTTGTCGCTCTCCATTCCGGTGGAGCGTACCCGGCCCGGTAAACCGTTTACCCGCGACATGCGCATCTCGGCCCACGACAACTGGCAGCATGTTCACTGGAACGCTATTGCCTCGGCCTACGGCTCGTCGCCCTTTTTTGAGTACTACCGCGACGACCTCTATCCTTTCTATGAGAAGTCGCAGTCGGGGCGTTTTCTGCTCGATTACAACCGGGAGTTGCAGGAGACGGTGTGCCGTCTGCTGGGCCTCGCGCCCCGGGTGTCGTACAGCACGGCCTATCTCGATGCCACGGCCGGCGGTGCGGTCGATTTGCGCGAGGCCATCAGCCCGAAACGTCAGCCTGTTGCCGAACTCCTGCCGCGCCCCTATTACCAGGTTTTTTCGATGAAATGGGGCTTTTCGCCCCATCTGTCGGTTATCGACCTGCTCTTTAACATGGGCAACGAAGCCTTGCTGGTACTCTACGACCGTTGAGCGGTGCAGTGAGATGTAGAAAATAGCAGCGGCGGCAGAGCATTTCGCTCTGCCGCCGCTTCCTTATTTCTCTTCGGTGGAGGGGGGAGCAGGGTTTTCGGGCGATTGTTTCCCCTCGTAGAGTATGGCGCGGAGGAAATCCTTGTCTTGATGCAGTTGTTTGAGTATCTGCTGCGAGGCCTTCTGCTGGGCCTCTTTCTTGGAGTATCCGGTGGCGGGTTCCCCCTCGATGTGGCCTGCGATGGCTCGTACGGTGAAGAGGGGGTTGTTGTTGTCGTCGAAGGTCGAGCTGACGAGCTTCCAGTCGATGGTTACGCGGTGGCGCTGCCCCCATTCTACCAGTTTTGACTTGAAGTTTATATCGGTCTGTGTGATGTTTTTCAGGTCGATGTGACGGGCGAAGATGCGCTCGGCGATAAACCGCCGGCAGGCCTTGAAACCCTGGTCGAGGTATATGGCTCCGATAAGGGCCTCAAAGGCGTTTCCGTAGATGTAGTTGTTGTGAGAGGTAAACTGTATGTCGGCCTGCACCAGTGCGTTGAGGCCCATCTCCTCGGCGATGCGGTTGAGATTTTCGCGACGGATAATCTGGGCACGCGAGTTGGAGAGAAAACCTTCGTTTTTGTCGGGGAAGGTGTGGTACAGAATGTCGGCCGTTACGAGGGTGAATACGGTGTCGCCCAGAAATTCAAGTCGTTCGTTGTTGATTTTACGGCCATTCTCGTCGGTGAGTGCTGCCGAGCGATGGGTGAGGGCCAACTGGTAAAGTTCGATGCGGCGGGGATAGAATCCCAGCAAGCGGCGGAATGACAAATAAGGCTCTTTATGCCTTGACATAAAGAGCCTTATACGATGAAAGAATATCTCAAACACGATTCTTATTTCGAGAATTTTCTCACAATGAGACTGGCGTTGTGGCCACCGAATCCGAAGGTGTTGGAGAGGGCCACATTGACGGTTCTTTTTTGTGCTTTGTTGAATGTGAAGTTGAGCTTGTAGTCGATTTCGGGATCTTCGTCGCCTTCGGTGAAGTTGATGGTCGGCGGCACGATATCGTTCTCGATGGCTTTTACGCATATCAGCGCTTCGGTTGCACCGGCGGCACCGAGAAGGTGTCCGGTCATCGATTTGGTAGAGCTGATGTTGAGTTCATAAGCGTGTTCGCCGAATACTTGCTTGATGGCCTTGGCCTCGGAGATGTCGCCTACCGGGGTAGAGGTGCCATGTACGTTGATGTAATCGACCTCTTCGGGCTTGATGTGAGCATCAGCCAAGGCGTTCTCCATCACGAGTTTGGCTCCCAGACCTTCGGGGTGGGTGGCGGTGAGGTGGTAAGCATCGGCCGAGAGACCTCCACCGATGACTTCGGCGTAGATTTTGGCTCCGCGGGCGAGTGCGTGTTCCAATTCTTCGAGGATGAGGCACGAGGCACCTTCTCCCATGACGAATCCATCACGGCTGGCGCTGAACGGGCGGCTGGCATGTTCGGGATCGTCGTTGCGGGTCGAGAGGGCGTGCATGGCGTTGAAACCGCCCACTCCGGCTACGGAGATGGGAGCTTCGGCTCCACCGGAGACAATCATGTCGGCCATACCCAGACGCACGTAGTTGAAGGCGTCGATGAGGGCGTTGGTCGATGAAGCACAGGCCGATACGGTAGCAAAGTTGGGACCGTGGAAGCCGTAAATCATCGAAATCTGGCCGGCTGCGATGTCGGCAATCATCTTCGGAATGAAGAACGGATTGAATTTCGGGCCTTTTTCGGCGTCGTAAGCGCGCATTTCATCTTCGAAAGTGCGGATACCTCCGATGCCCGACGTGTAGATGACACCTACACGGTTTTTGTTTATTTTCTCCAAGTCGATACCCGAGTCTTCGATGGCTTCTTTGGCCGAAGCTACGGCCAGTTGGGCGTAGCGGTCGAATTTGCGGGCCTCTTTTCTGTCAAGGTATTTGGTGGGGTCAAACCCTTTTACTTCACAGGCGAATTGCGTCTTGAAGAGCGACGCATCAAAATGAGTAATAGGCCCGGCACCACTTACTCCATTTACGAGGGCATTCCATGTCTCTTCGACACCAATGCCCAATGGGGTAATTGCTCCGAGGCCTGTTACTACGACTCTTTTTAATTCCATAAGGGTAAGAGAGGGTCGTTTTTACTTCGCGTTAGCTTCGATGTAAGATACAGCGTCGCCTACAGTCGTGATTTTTTCAGCTTGATCGTCGGGAATGGTTACGTCGAATTCTTTTTCAAATTCCATAATCAACTCAACCGTGTCGAGAGAATCGGCACCCAGGTCGTTGGTGAAGCTGGCTTCGTTGGTAACTTCAGATTCTTCGACACCCAATTTGTCGACGATAATAGCTTTAACTCTTGATGCAATTTCAGACATAGCTTCCAGTTTTTAGTTAGTAAATTAGTTTGGTCTAATTTTTTTATTTGCGTGGCAAAGAAACTGCTTTTTCTTCAAAGAAAAAAATATTTTCGTCAGAAAGTTGCATTTTATTGCACACTATGCTATGTTTTGTGCAATAAAACGGCCCGTTTTGACGGTTTGAAATTGACAATTTCTCTAAAATACGTTTAGAGGCGACAATTTTCTTGAATTTGTCGCAGGGGCGTCGGGCAGAGGTCAGGACAGCTGTTCGATGTAGGCGATGAGTTCCTCTACGGTGTGGTCGGGGGTGAGGGGGCTGTCCTGGTCGAGAGCCGGCAGCGAACCGCCGGTTCCATATTCGTCTTCGAGGGCAAGCAGCAGCTCTTCGATGTCTACCTCGTCGAGTCCCAACTCGTTGAGGGTCAATTCATCTCGCAACTCTGAAAGTTCCATGTCGAGATGATAGGCAAGGCTCTCTCTTATTTGCTCTTTATCGGTCATGACAATATAGCGTTAGGGGGTTGTTACGATTCGATGGTGAAGCCCCAGCCCTCGAAGTCGCGGGCGAAGGCGGCAGGAGTGAGGGTATAGGCGCCGAACTCTCGCCGCAGCGGGTAGTTGCCGCGCAGTTGTTCAAAGGTCTCGGGGGCGCTTTTCAAGGCGGCGCTGTCGTTCAGGGGGTCGTAGGTTTGCCATACGGCACGGGCGAAGTCGTCGCTCTTGCCCGTCAGCCTGATGACCGGTGTGCGGGGCGACGGCGGGACGATAGCCGAGAGGTCGACGGCGGTGCCGAGCCGGGCGGCGACGGCGGCCACCATGGCGCGTGTGGCGTTTGACTTTCCGTCGGCCGAGTAGCCGGCTATATGGGGGGTGGCGATGAAGGCCTTTTGCAGCAGGTCGGCTGAGATGTGCGGCTCACCTTCCCAGCAGTCGATAATCAGGTCGCCAACCTTCTCGTTGCGGTAGGCGTCGAGCATTGCCTGCTCGTCGACGACACCACCGCGGGCGGCGTTGATGATGACCGGGCGGCGGGTCGCTTGTCCGAAAAACCGTTCGTCGGCCAGGTGGTAGGAGGGGTGTGCGCCTTCCCGGGTGAGCGGGGTGTGGAAAGTGATGTAGTCGCACTGCCGGGCAATCTCGTCGAGAGAGACAAACCCTTCGGCACCCTCTTTCTCGGCGCGGGGAGGGTCGTTGAGCAGTACATGCATGCCCAGACGCCGGCAATGTGCCTCGACCTGGCGGCCCACATGGCCCACCCCCACGATGCCTATGCACTTTGTCGTGAGGTCGGTGCCCTCTTTCTCGGCGTGCCTCAGCAGCGAGGCCGTGATGTACTGGGCCACCGAGGCGGCGTTGCACCCGGGAGCGTTGAGCCATTCGATGCCGTGGCTGCGGCAGTAGTCGGCGTCGATGTGGTCGTAGCCGATGGTAGCGGTGCCGATAAACCGGCAGCGGCTCCCGTCGAGCAGGGCGGCGTTGCAGCGGGTGCGGGTGCGGACTATCAGCATGTCGGCATCTTGCACGGCCGTGCGGTCAATGGCCGCAGGAGCCAGGTAACGCACCTCGGCATAGGGTTCGAGAACGCCTTTGATGAATGGTATCTTGTCGTCGATGACGATGACCGGTTTTTCTTTCATGAGATGGAATTTGTCTCTGACATTACGCTACAAAGATAAGGTTTGCTCCGATGATTTGCGCCACGGCGAAAAGCAAAAATGAAATTATTTACTTTAAAAATTGACAAAGTCATAAAGTATGTGTAAGTTTGTCCCTTATTCCGGTAATATAAATTTTACATACATTTCTATGACATTCAGCGAAAAGAGCAATCACATCTTCTGGAATGCTACGCAAGACTATCACAAACGGGACGATGTCGATGCCCCGATGGTGAATCCTTACCCCGAAAAGACCATCGAATATGACCTCTATCTCAAAAACTGGATCGATGCCGTGCAGTGGCACCTCGAAGATATTGTGCGCGACCCCGAAATAGACCCTGTAAAGGCGCTGGCCATCAAGCGTCGCATCGACAAGTCGAATCAGGACCGTACCGACCTGGTGGAGCGTATCGACAGTTATTTCCTCCAACAGTATGCCGATGTGAAGCCGCTTCCCGATGCCGTCATCAACACCGAGAGTCCGGCCTGGGCCATCGATCGCCTTTCGATACTGGCCTTGAAGATATACCACATGCAGCAGGAGGTGGAACGGAAAGAGGCTTCGCCCGAACACATTGAGCGCTGCCGGGCCAAGTTGCAGGTGCTTCTCGAACAGCGGGTAGACCTCTCGTCGGCCATCGACCAGTTGCTGAGCGACATAGAGCAGGGCCGCCGCTACATGAAGGTCTATCGCCAGATGAAAATGTACAACGACCCGTCGCTGAATCCGGTCCTGTATAATCAGAAATAAGAGAATGGGAAAAATCGCCTTCCTCCTTCACAGCGGGAAGAACCGCAAGTTTCCCTATTACTTCCGCAACTACCTGCGCTATCTGTGGCCGGCGGCCTTTTGCCGCCGGGCGCTCCCCTCTTTGCTGGCCGAGATGGCATCGCGCAGCGATGCTGCCTACATCAGGCAGCGCATCGACTATTACAATCGCCTTGTGCCCGGAGCCCGATGCTCCGACACTCCGCGGCGGGTGGGCGACTTCCGTTTGCGGGGCGCGTCGCGCCGCCGATGCAAGTCGGTCTATTTTTTCGATGTATACGAATATCTCCGTTATTTCCCGTCGTCGTTTCGTTGGGAGTATTGCCCCGGCGATGTGATTCATGTGCCCCCCTTCCCGTCGATAGTGAAGAGCCGGCCGCTGACTGACGACAATGCCTGCTCGGTCGTGATGAAAATCGACAAGGTGAGGCATTTTATTTTTGTCCGCGATAAAATCCCCTTTGAGCAAAAGCAAGACAAACTGCTCTTCCGGGGCAAGGTGGCGGGCAAGGCTTGCCGCGAGACTTTCATGCGTCTTTTCTACGGCCACCCGATGTGCGACGCCGGCGATGTGGGGCGAGGCGGGAATCTCCCGCCCGAATGGCACCGGCCCAAAATGACAATCGGCGAGCAGCTGCGCTACAAGTTTATTCTGGCATTGGAAGGCAACGATGTGGCCTCCAACCTCAAATGGATTATGTCGTCGGGTTCGGTGGCCGTCATGCCACGTCCCACCTGCGAGACATGGTTCATGGAGGGGACGCTCGTGCCCGGCGAACATTATATCGAGATAAAGCCCGATTTCTCCGACCTCGAAGAGCAGCTGCGCTACTATATGGCTCACCCCGAAGAGGTGAAACGCATCATTGCCAACGCCCACCGCTATGTCGATGCATTCAGAGACCGCCGTCGCGAGGAACTTATCTCGATAGGCGTGTTGTACAAATATTTTGTCGCTACCCGACAAATTTGATTTCCCCTTGATTCATGAAAGAAAAGTCAACATTCAACCCCAAGAGAGCGGGTGGCCGTCATGTGGCTGTTTTCCGTTTCTCGGCACTCGGCGACGTAGCCATGACGGTACCTGTCGTGTATGAGGTGTGCCGGGCCTGTCCCGACGTCAGGTTTACCCTCTATACCAAGGCGGCGGTGGCATTGCTGTTTCTCTATCCGCCGGCCAATCTCACGATTTTCCCCGTCGACACGCGCGGCCGTTACCGGGGGCTGCGAGGCCTTTGGCGCCTGTTCAGAGAGGCGCGGCAGCAGGGTGTCGACACGGTGGCCGACCTGCATAACGTCTTGCGCACCCGTATTCTCGGCCTCCTTTTCTCGCTGGCGGGTGCCCGTCGGGCCGTACTCGACAAGGGTCGTGCCGCCAAGCGCCGCCTGACGGCACGGGAGAAGTCGCTGCCGTTGCAGCCCCTGCCCACCTCGTTCGACCGTTACCGGGCGGTATTTGCCCGCCTGGGGTTTGAAACACCCGGCACCTTTACCTCGGTCTTCGACGCTGACCATGAACCTCTGCCGTTGCCCGCCGACATAGAACCGCGCCGCGAAGGCGAATACTGGGTGGGCGTGGCCCCCTTTGCCAAGCACGAGGGCAAGATATATCCGCTCGACCGCACGCGGGAGCTGGTGGCCCGTCTCTCGCAGCGCGGCGATTGCCGCATCTTTCTCATGGGAGGCGGTGGCGAAGAGGCGGCCCGGCTTGGCGAGTGGGCCGCTGCTTATCCGTCGACCGTTTCGCTGGCCGGACGCCGGCTCGGCTTTGCCGTGGAGCTTTCGATAATGAGCCGCCTGTCGCTGGTCGTGTCGATGGACTCGGCCAATATGCACCTGGCCTCGCTGGCCGGTACACCGGTCGTATCGGTCTGGGGACAGACCCACCCGTATGCCGGCTTCCTGGGTTGGGGGCAGCGTGCCGAGAATATCGTGCAACTGGCCGACATGCCCTGCCGCCCCTGTTCGATATTCGGAAACAAGCCCTGTTATCGGGGCGATTACGCCTGTATGCGCGAACTTCCTCTCGACTTGATTTATCGCCGTGTCGAGGAGATTCTGCAACAGGAAAAACCGTAGGAGGAGACATCTTTCGCACAAATCCGTTATATTTGCAGGAGAAACCCGCCCACCCATGAAGATTGTTATCGACCCGCAATACACCTCGCTGCGACACCATGTCGAGCAGTTGCCCGGCCAGTTCGACCGGGGCGAGCTGGTATATGCGGCACGGAATGTCCTGCGCCGTTTCTGCTGGGACGGCACCGTTGTGGTGGTCAAGAAATACAAGGTACCCCTGCTGGTCAACCGTTTTATATACGGTGGGTTGCGCAAGTCAAAGGCCCGCCGGTCGTTTGAGTATGCCCACATACTGGCGGCAAAAGGGTTTCGCACGCCGGCACCTGTCGCCTATATCGAGATGCGCCGGCACGGACTCTTCTCGGAGAGTTATCTGGTAACGCTCAACGAGGAGTACCCCGAGATGATGCGACGCTTCTATGCCGACGAGTCTCTCACCGACGAAGGGAAAAAGATACTGCGGGCCTTTGCCGCTTACACCGTGCGTCTGCACGAAGCCGGGATACTGCATGTCGATTATTCGCCGGGAAACATAGCCTTTGCGGTATCGGGCGGGGAGGTCTCGTTCTCGCTGTTCGACATCAACCGCATGCGTTTCGGGCGGCTGTCGCGCCGGACGTGTCTGCACAATCTCTGCCGCATCACCCCCTCGGTGGTGGTGCTTGCCTATATAGCCGGTGAGTATGCGCGGCTGCGGGGCTGGAACGTGGAGAGCTCGGTGGCCGAAGTGCTGCGGGCGCAGACCCGGTTTTTCGACCGCGCCACCGGTCGTTATGTGCGGCGGGAGCTTCGCCGCGCCCGGTCGAAGTGAAAAAATGAGGAATACATCATGGAAGATTTTGACATAAGAAAACAGCGCTACGACAAGGAGCAGGAGTTTGAGAAGGCCCTCCGCCCCCTGGCTTTTGAAGATTTCAGCGGGCAGGAGAAGATTATCGACAACCTGCGTGTCTTTGTCTCGGCGGCCAAGATGCGCGGCGAGTCGCTCGACCATGTGCTGCTGCACGGACCTCCCGGCCTGGGCAAGACGACGCTCTCCAACATCATCGCCAACGAGCTGGGGGTGGGCTTCAAGATAACCTCGGGTCCTGTACTCGACAAGCCGGGCGACCTGGCCGGCATACTGACCTCGCTGGAACCCAACGACGTGCTTTTCATCGACGAGATACACCGCCTCAGTCCCGTGGTGGAGGAGTACCTCTACTCGGCCATGGAAGATTTCCGCATCGACATCATGATAGACAAGGGTCCCAGTGCGCGGTCGATACAGCTCGACCTCAACCCCTTTACCCTCGTGGGGGCCACCACACGCAGCGGCTTGCTCACCAGTCCGTTGCGGGCGCGGTTCGGCATCAACTGCCACTTGGAATATTACGACCACACGATACTGAGCCACATCGTGCAGCGTTCGGCAGCCATCTTGCAGGTGCCCTGCACGACCGAGGCTGCCGTGGAGATAGCCATGCGCAGCCGCGGCACACCCCGTATTGCCAACGCCCTGTTGCGCCGGGTGCGCGACTTTGCGCAGGTCAAGGGCAGCGGCCGCATTACCATAGCGATAGCCCGCATGGCGCTCGAAGCTCTCAACATCGACCAATATGGCCTCGACGAAATCGACAATAAGATATTGATGACGATTATCGACAAGTTCAAGGGCGGCCCCGTGGGCCTCACCACCATCGCGACCGCGCTGGGCGAAGACCCCGGTACGCTCGAAGAGGTGTATGAGCCTTACCTCATCAAGGAGGGATTTATCAAACGTACCCCGCGGGGACGTGAGGTTACCGAGCTGGCTTATACCCACTTGGGGCGCAGCCGCATCGACCAAGGTTTTCTTTTCTGATAGTGATATGGCGTGGTATGCGCCGACGAGTCGTAAGGATAAAAACAGAGAACAAAGATGTCCGGAATAAAAAGTTTGGCCAAGGATACCGCCGTCTATGGCATGAGCAGTATCGTGGGGCGTTTTCTCAACTGGTGCCTGGTACCGCTTTACACCCATGTCTTCACGCAGGCCGAGTATGGAGTGGTTACCTACCTCTATTCGCTGGTGGCGCTGTTGCTCATCATTCTCACCAATGGCATGGAGACCGGCTTTTTCAGGTTTGCCAATCACGAAAAATACAGCGATCCCATGCGGGTCTATACCACGGGACTCATCTCGCTGGCCGTCTCGTCGGTGGCTTTCCTGCTGGCGGTGTGGATTTTTCTCGACCCCATCTCGTCGGTACTCGGCACCTCGGGCGACCCCCGTTATGTCATGATGCTGGCCGTGACGCTGGCCATCGATGCCTTTACCTCGCTGCCGTTTGCCTATCTGCGCTATAAGCAGCGTCCGCTCCGTTTTGCGGGTATCAAGCTCTTGTCGATATTTCTCAATATCGGGTTGAACCTTTTCTTTATCGTCTTGTGTCCGCTCTTGCAGCAGAGCCACCCCGGGTGGATTTCCTGGTTTTACCGGCCCGACTTCGGGGTGGGATACATCTTCCTCTCCAACCTCGTGGCCTCGGCCGTGACGCTGTTGGTGCTCTTCCCCGAAGTGGCCGGGGTGCGTTACCGTTTCGACGCCGAGATATGGCGGCGCATGATTGTCTATTCTTTCCCGCTCCTGATTATGGGGCTGGCCGGGATTATGAACCAGACCATCGACAAGCTTATCTATCCCTGGCTGGTGGCCGACCCCGACCGGGCCATGGCCGAGCTGGGGGTGTATGGTGCCAACTACAAGATTGCCATCGTCATGGTCATGTTCATTCAGGCTTTCCGTTTTGCCTACGAACCGTTTGTCTTTGCCAAGAGCCGCAGCCGGGGCGAAGACAGCCAGAAGGCCTATGTCGATGCCATGCACTATTTCATCATCTTCGGGCTGCTGATTTTTCTGGGAGTGATGTTTTATCTTCCGGTGTTGAAGTATTTCATCTCGCCGCGCTATTTCTCGGGACTGGCCGTGGTGCCTGTCGTGATGGCGGGCGAACTCTTCTTCGGCATCTTCTTTAATCTTTCCTTGTGGTATAAATTGACCGACCGCACCTACTGGGGCACGATTTTCTCGCTCTTCGGTCTGGCGGTTACCCTGCTCATCAATATTCTCTTCGTCCCCCGCTACGGTTACATGGCCTGTGCGTGGGCAGCCTTTTTCTGTTACCTGTCGATGATGGTGGCCTCGTATGCCGTGGGCCGCAAGTACTACCCGGTGCCCTATAAGTGGGGGGCGGCGTTCCGTTATCTGCTGCTGGCGGCGGTGCTTTATGCGGCGGCGATGTATGTGCCCATTGCACACACGGGAGCGTTGCTGGCCTTCCGCACGGTGCTGCTGGTCCTCTTTGTCGTCTATGCGGTGAAAAAAGATTTGCCGCTGGCCGAGTTGCCTTTCGTGGGCCGGTTTTTCGGCGGTAACTCTCTTTTATAGCGGGTCGACGTCGTAGTAGACGGTGAGCCCCTTGAAACGGGTATCGGCCATCACGGCGTCGTGTACCTGTCTGAGAATCTCCCTTACCTTGGCGATGGAGGCCGTGTGCTCTATTTTGAGCATGATGCGGCGAATGTAGAGCAACTGTATGCGCCCTACGGGTGGCGTGTGCGGGTCGGAGAGGCGTTGCCCGAAAACGGGGTAGAGCCGCCGGGCAAAGTCGCGGGCGGCTGTGTCGAGTGTCGGCTCGTCGCGGTGTTTGAGGTAGATGTAGATGAGCCGGGTGAAGGGCGGATAGTTGAACTGCTGCCGCTCGGCAATCTGAGTGGCGTACATCGCCGCATAGTCGTGTCGCATGACCTGGGCGATGACCGGGTGCTGCGGTTGCGCCGTTTGAAGTATGACGCTTCCCTGCCGGTTTTTGCGGCCGGCGCGGCCGGCCACCTGCTCCATCATCTGGAACGCCCGCTCGTGGGCCCTGAAATCGGGGTGATTGAGCAGCGTGTCGGCGCTGAGTATGCCCACGATGCTCACATGGGCGAAGTCGAGCCCCTTGGTAATCATCTGCGTGCCGATGAGTATCTGGCTCTTCTGCTGTTCGAAGTCGGAGATAATCTGCTCGTAGGCTTTACGGCTGCGGGTGGTGTCGAGGTCCATGCGGGCGACGGTCCGTCCCGGAAACGTGCGGGCAACCTCCTCCTCGATGCGCTCGGTGCCGAAGCCGTGTATGGCAATGGAGGCCTCGCCGCAGGCCGGGCAGCGGGTGGGCACCTCCTGCTCGTAGCCGCAGTAGTGGCACACGAGGCGGTTGGTCAGCTTGTGGTAGGTGAGGCTCACGTCGCAGCGGGTGCAGCGGGGAGTCCAAGCGCACAGGCGGCACTCCACCATGGGGGCAAAGCCCCGGCGGTTCTGGAACAGTATCGCCTGCTCGCCGTTGTTGAGGGCCTCTTCGCAGGCCTCTTTCAGTTGCGGAGAGAGGTTGCTGTCGTAGGGCACCCGGCGTTTGCGGCGCAGGTCGCCCATGTCGATGGGGAGAATGCGTGGCAGGTCGATCTCTTCGTGTCGGGTGAGAAGCTCTACCAGTCCGTATTTGCCGCTGCGGGCGTTGAAGTAGCTCTCGATGGCCGGTGTGGCCGAGCCCAGCAACGTTTTGGCTCCATGCATCGAAGCCAGTACGATGGCTGCGTTGCGGGCGTGGTAGCGTGGCGCCGGCTCCTGCTGCTTGTAGCTGCCTTCGTGCTCTTCGTCGACAATGACAAGCCCCAGGTCGCGGAAGGGCAGGAATACCGAGGAGCGCACGCCGAGAATGATTTGCAGGCCGCCATCGTGCAGCAGGTTGTTCCATATCTCCACCCGTTCGTTGTCGGTAAATTTGGAATGGTAGATGGCCAGCTTGTTGCCGAAGACCCGTTGCAGCCGGGTGGTAAGCTGGGTGGTGAGTGCAATTTCGGGTACGAGGTAGAGAACTTGTCGTCCCCGTTTCAGTACGGCATCGATGAGGTGGATATAGATTTCGGTCTTTCCGCTCGACGTAACGCCGTGCAGGAGTATGGTGTCTTTGGTGGCAAACCCTTCGACGATGGCATCGTAGGCCTTCTGCTGTATGGACGAGAGCGGGTAGGGGGGCTCGGTGTGCAGCGGGTCGCACGAGAGGCGGCTCGACTCTTTGGCATAGATCTCGAAGATGCCTTTGGCCGTGAGAGCACCGAGTATCTGGGGCGATACCTCCGTGCGTTCGAGCAGCTCTTTTCGCGAGACTTCGCGTGTAGGTCTCCGCTGCATGAAGCCCGAGAGTTCGAGATAGCCCATCAGCAGGCGCAGCTGTTTCTTGGCGTTTTTGAGTTCGTCGAAGAGGGTGCGCAGTTTCTCGTTCTCGCCGGGGGCGATGTGCGAGAGCCGTATGTAACTCTCGGTGCGGGGGCGGTATTTGGTCTGCAACTCTTCCGAGACGACGACGGCATTCTGCTCCATGAGCGTGCGCACGGTGGGCAGGATATGGCGCAGGCCGCTTGCCTTTTCGAGCTCCTGTATGCTCATCTTGGCATTCTGCCGCAGGGTGTCGAGCAGAACGGCCTCCCGCTCTTTAAGCGGAGAGGCAGTATCTTCGATGAAATCGTCGTTGCAGGCAATCTGGGTTTCGCTCTCGATTTTCAGTCCCGACGGTACGGCCGCCTTGAAGACGTCGCCCACCGAGCAGAGGTAATAGTCGGCAATCCATTTCCAGAAACGCAGCTGCGGCCGGCGCAAGACCGGCGCACTGTCGAGCAGGGTCGATAGCTCCTTGATTTCGTAGCCTTGCGGCTCGATATTGTGCAGGGCGGCTACAATGGCGGTGTAGAAACGTTTGCGCCCGAACGGCACGATGACGCGGCTGCCGATGACGAGACTCTCCTGCCACGCCTCGGGTATGCGGTAGGTAAAGTGGCCGTCGAGCGGCAGTGGCAGTATGACGTCGGCAAATCGGGGCATGTGTCTTGGGCAGTGTCGGGTACCGTGAGTGTGCGTGTTTCTATTCTGGAAAATGAAAAAATAGCTACCTGCAAATGTACGCAAAAAAATCGCTTTTTCGCATCGTATTTCTCATCGGCAGCCAAAATCTTTGTACCTTTGTGAAGTATTTTCCCTGTTTATGAACGAATCAGTAAACGCCTATTTGCAGAAAAACCGCTTTCCCGCCATCGACCTCAAAGCCGTACTCATCGACATGGACGGAGTGCTCTACGACTCCATGCCTTTCCATGCCGAGGCCTGGTACAAGGCCATCTCTTCGCTCGGCCTGCCCTGTACTCGCGAAGAGTTTTTCCTCTATGAGGGGCGCACCGGTGCCTCGACCATCGATTTGATTTTCAACCGGGCCTATGGCCGTGATGCCGATGAGGAGGAGAAGCAACGCATATACAACCTCAAAAGCCGCCTCTTTGTTGCCTGCGGTGCGGCACCGCTCATGCCCGGCGCGCTCGACTTCCTGCAACAGGTCAAGGCTCGTGGTATCACCCCTGTGCTGGTAACCGGCTCGGGTCAGCACTCCCTGCTCGACAAGCTCTCGCACGACTATCCCGGCATCTTCACTCCGCAGACAATGGTTACCGCCTTCGACGTAAAATATGGCAAGCCCCACCCCGAGCCCTACCTCATCGGGCTCGAAAAGGCCGGTGTAGAGCCCTGGCAGGCCATTGTGGTCGAGAATGCCCCGTTGGGGGTGCAGGCGGGTGTTGCCGCGCAGGTCTATACTATTGCCGTCAATACCGGCCCGCTGCCCGACAGTGTGCTGCTCGATGCCGGCGCCAACCTCTTGCTGCCCGACATGGCGTCGCTGGCTCGCGATTTCGAAACCATCTGTTCACAACTAACAACCCGATAAAATGGCTCAGCAACTCCTCTTTACCGCCGACATCTCGGCTACGCTCGACCAGGTACTCGAAGGCTATGCCTACGACCGTCTCTTCCTCCTTACCGACGAAAATACCCGTCGCAGTTGCCTGCCGCTCCTGTCGGCCAGCACAAAACTGGCCACGGCCGACCTTATCTGCATCGAACCCGACGATACCCACAAGACCCTCCAATCGCTTGCCTCGGTGTGGCAGGCGCTGAGCGACCGTCATGCCACGCGCCGTTCGGTCATGGTCAACCTCGGAGGAGGCATGGTTACCGACTTGGGTGGATTTGCCGCCGCTACCTTCAAGCGGGGTATCCGCTATTTCAACCTCCCCACTACGCTCCTGGGAGCCGTCGATGCTGCCGTGGGCGGAAAGACCGGTATCAACTTCAACGGTCTGAAAAATGAAGTCGGAGCCTTTGCGCCGGCCGAAGCCGTGCTGGTAACCACTGCTTTTTTTGCCAGCCTTTCGCGCGAACATCTTCTGTCGGGATTTGCCGAGATGCTCAAACACGGACTCATCAGTTCGCCTGCCGTGTATGAGCTCCTCTTCTCGCTCGACCTCACCCGGCCCGACTCTTCCGAGATGCTGGCCTGTCTCGAAGAATCCATAGCCGTGAAGCGCCGCGTGGTCGAAGAAGACCCCTTTGAGAAAGGCCTCCGCAAGTCGCTCAACCTGGGACATACCATAGGCCATGCCTTTGAGAGCCTCTCGCACCACCGCCACCAACCCGTGCAGCACGGGTATGCCGTGGCCTGGGGTCTTGTGGGCGAACTCATACTCTCGCACCGTCGACTCGGCTTCCCTCTCGACACGCTGCGTCGCTTTGCCTCGTATGTGCGGGAGCACTACGGCACGTTTGTCATCACCTGTGACGACTACGACTACCTGTGCGAGCGCATGACCCACGACAAGAAAAATGCCGCCTCCGATGCCATCAACTTCACCCTCCTTTCCGACGTGGGTCAAGTGGTTATCAACCAGACGGCCACCCGTGACGAAATCACCCTTGCGCTCGATCTTTATCGCGACCTGTTCGGCATCTGATGCGGCCGTGAGAGGCAAAAACAAAATTTTCTGCAAAAAAATCGCTATTTTATTTGCAGGTAAAAATAAAAGTCTTACCTTTGCGCTCACAAACAATCGGGGCGTAGCTCAGTCCGGTTAGAGTACACGTCTGGGGGGCGTGTGGTCGCTGGTTCGAATCCAGTCACCCCGACATAATACCTTGCAATGATTACAGTTGCAAGGTATTTTTTTGTTTGTAGTAGTGGGAATAAAAAGACCGTTAGGCCGTAGCTTTGTTCGACCGTATGTCGAGAATCAGCTATTATCTATAATAGTTTTTGTCGATTTTTGGGGTTGGGTATTGCCATTTTACAGGAAGAGCCTTGATGGGTCTTGTTGTTTGGTGTTCTGAGTTTTAATTGTACAGGTCTGGTAATGTAGTCATTACATGTTAATATACATCACAGGATTTTGTCTGTTACGTACAATCTTTGATATATCTTGATTCTGGTAAGGAGAGTCAAATATTTGTTCTCCTTCAAATTCCCATCTTCCTTTGTATTTCTCGTATTGAGTCGGGAACCAACGGTGCGGCTTGAAGACCCCAACGATATACCCCCTGCAAATGGCAAAAACCAAATCGGCGTTATTGGCTCGTTGGCCATTTAATCTCCAATACTTGCGGGTACATTCATAAAGATTCGGGCGTTCACAACCCAAATATGTTTTGCTTACATTGAAACAGATAATCCGTTCATTTTTCAGATTCACAAAATCGCCGCACATTTTCAAAGATTCAATCATATTGTCGAGACTAAATAAAACCGATTTCACCGGTTACTCCCGGAGAGAGAAACACGAAGATACAAAAAAAGACCCGAAGAGATTCGAGTCTTTTTTTGTGGTGCCACCAGGAATCGAACCGGGGACACAAGGATTTTCAGTCCTTTGCTCTACCAACTGAGCTATGGCACCATCGCTTTTGCGTGTGCAAATGTAGATGCTTTTTTTGAATCTACCTAATTTTTTGAGAAAAAAATATCGTTTTGTGTGTTTTTTCTTTCCGATGCTTCTATTCTGAGACCTTTTTCTCTCTCGCTTATGGCTGGAAAAGAGACGGTTTTCCGTTGCTTGGGCGAATGTGCCGGTAAAAGGCCGGGCCTGCGTTTTTTCCTGCCGGGGGTTGGGAAGGCTGCTTGGGGATAGATGTCTCTGCGCCTGTCTTGTGCCATCATTAGATAAGAGGGTTGTCGGCTCGGCTAATGAAAGAGATGAGAAATGTTGTTTTTGCCTCTTTCTCTGCGATTGCCTTATGTTATCTTTATAGGAGACAGGATTCGGATAGGCAGAGTCAATGGATGAAAACTTTGTTTTCTCCTTGCCTCTGCTCTCGCCTTTCGCTATCTTTGTCATCAAACCTGTTTTTATGGCATTGAAAATACTACATACGGCCGACTGGCATTTGGGGCAGACTTTCTACGGGTATGAACGGTATGCTGAACATGCGCTCTTTCTCGACTGGCTTTGCCACGAACTGTCGGCCCGGCAGGCCGATGTGCTGCTGATTGCCGGCGACGTGTTTGATTCGCCCAATCCTTCGGCTGCCTCGCAGCAGATGTTTTATCGGTTCTTGCGACGGGCCACCGAGGAGAATCCTTCGTTGCAGGTGGTGGTCATTGCCGGCAACCACGACTCGGCGGCACGTCTTGAAGCACCCGACCCGCTTTTCAAGGATATGCACGTTGAGGTGCGGGGGCTTGTGCGCCGCACCTCCGACGGGGCGATAGACCTCGACCGTCTCGTTGTGCCGCTGGGTCCGGCGGGTTGCCCCGAGGCCTACTGTCTGGCGGTGCCCTATCTGCGGCAGGGTGATTATCCGCCGGCCGAGAATTATGCACAGGGGGTTGCGTCGCTTTACACTGCCCTGTATGAGAAAGTTGCCGGCTTGGGAAAGCCGGTGGTGGCGATGGGCCATTTGCAGGCCACGGGGGCGGAGGTGTCGGAGAACGACCGTTCGGAGCGCACGATTATCGGCGGGCTCGAATGTGTATCGCCCGAAGCTTTTGCCGCCTCGATATGCTACACGGCGCTGGGTCATCTGCACCGGGCGCAGCGGGTGTCGGGCCGCGACAATGTGCGGTATGCAGGAGCCCCGATACCCATGTCGTTTGCCGAGAAGAACAACCGGCACGGGGTGGTGTGCGTTACGGTCGACGGACGGTCGACGGCGATAGAGCTGCTGCCGTTTGAACCGCCGGTGTCGCTGGTGTCGGTCAGTGGTGCGGCCGACGATATAGAGGCGGCCATCGACCGGTTGCCTGCGGGCGAGGCCGATGCGTGGTCACCCTATCTCGAAGTGAAGGTCGCTCTCTCTCGCCCCGAGCCGTCGTTGCGGCAGCGCATCGAGTCGGCACTGGTGGGGAAGCGTGTGCGGCTGGCCCGCCTGGTACCTGACCTGCCCCGCCGGGAGGGCGATGTTGCGTCCGTGTCGTTTGTAGAGGAGGGGCGGCAGGCCGCTCCGATGGAGATTGCCAACGATTATTATAAGAAGATGTTCAATACCGAGATGCCGGCCGATATGACGGCTCTCTTTCAAGAGATAATGAGGGAGGTGAATGCATGAAGATAATGGCTGTACGGGGGAAAAATCTGGCTTCGCTCGATGGTGAGTTTGCCGTCGAGTTTGCCGCAGAGCCGTTGGCTTCGGCCGGACTGTTTGCCATCACCGGTCCCACCGGGGCCGGCAAGTCGACATTGCTCGATGCCTTGTGCCTGGCACTTTTTGACAAGACGCCTCGCATGAACCGGGCCCGCGAAAACGGAGTGCTGCTCGTCGATGTGGCCGACAAGACCCTCTCGCAGAACGATTGCCGCTCACTGTTGCGAAGAGGAGCTGCCGAGGGATATGCCGAGGTCGATTTCTGTGCCGTCAACGGCGAACTGTTCCGGGCCCGCTGGTCGGTGCGACGTGCCAGAGGCCGGGCCGAAGGGTCGTTGCAGCCCTCGGAGATAAGGCTGCATAATCTCTCTACGGGGGGTGAGGAGCAGGGCGGGAAGGGTGAACTTCTGCGGCGCATCACCCAGTTGCTGGGGCTCACCTTCGAGCAGTTTACCCGGGCGGTGCTCCTGGCGCAGGGCGACTTTGCCACTTTCCTGAAAGCCCCTGAGGAGGAGAAGGCCGATTTGCTCGAAAAACTTACCGGCACCGAAATCTATTCCCAGCTGTCGCAAGCCCTCTATGCCCGCAACAAGGAGATGCAGGAGCGTTACGAGTCCCTGCTCAGGCAGATGGATTTTGTCCCCCTGCTGACCGATACCGAGGAGGCGGCCCTGCTCGATGAGCTTGCCGCTTGCCGACAGGCCGAAGCCGAGGCTGTCCGGCGGTGCGATGAGTTGAAGGCCCAGATGCGCTGGGTCGAGGAGCGGCAGAAACAGGTCGCTTTGCAGGCCGAGGCCGAAGCCGAGCGTCTCCGGGCCGAGGCCGCCAATGAACAGGCCCGCGACCGTCGTGTACACATGGAGCGGTATGACCTGGTGCAGGAGATACGCGATGCCTACCAGACCGTTCGCCGCTGCGACGAGGAGCGTAAGGCCGCTCTTACCCGCAGCGCAGCCCTTAAAGTCGAGGAGCATCGTTGTAAGGAAGAACTTGACCGCCGGGCGGCTGCCAAACTCGATGTGGAGAAGAAGCAGCTTTGCCTCAAAAACGAATGGGAGGCTCTTGCCGACGAGCGTCGCCGGGCCGCCGACCTTGATTTGGCTCTTGCTGTGGGCCGAGAGACATTGGCTGCCGCCGAAAAAGCCCACGCTCGCGCCGTGGCCGACCTGCAACAGGCCTTGACCGAGCGCACAGCCCAGCAGGCCGCGTTCGAAAAGAACGACCGTGAGCGGGTGCGTCTCGAAGCCTGGATAGAGAAAAACATCGCCTATGCACCGCTTGTGGCCCAGGTGTCTCTGATACGCGAACTGCTGGCCGCTCTCTCCCAGACGGCACAGGCTCTCGACGCCGAGACCCGCATGCAGGCAAAGAACGAGACCCTCTTGCAGCAGAGCGAGGCCGAGCAGCTCCGCTTGCAGGAAGAGAGCCGTCGGCTCGATGCGATGTTGCCGAGCGAGGTCTACCTCCTGCGCTCCCGTCTTGTCGAGGGCGAGCCCTGCCCCGTGTGTGGCAGCAGGCACCATTGTGTAGACGAGGTAGAGGTCAGAACCATGCAGGAGCAGGAGTTGGAGCAGCAGAAGAAGTCGGTGGCCGCGAAACTCGAAGCCCTTGTGGGGCAAATCGAGTACCTGCGTCAGGCTGGCGCCTCATACCGTTCCCGCATCGAGACATTCACGGCCCAAAAGGCCGAGAAGGAGGGCCGGCTCGAAGAGTTGCTCTCGCCCGTGTTGCCCGGCTGGCGGCAGAAGCCGCAGCTCGAAGAGCGGCTTGGCGGCTATGCCGCCGCTTGGAACGACAACCAGGCTGCCCTGTTGCAGTGCCGGAGTGTGGCCGAGGCCGCTGCCCGACAGCTGCCTCTTCTCGATGAAAACGTGAAAAAGCTCGAATCCATCGAAAAAAATGACCGTCTTGCCCTCGACGAGGCCCGCCGTTCAAGTGGCGAATTGGCGACGCAGCGTCGGGCTCTGTTAGGGGGCTGCACCCTGGCCGAGGTCGAAGCCCGGCACGATAGCGAAAGCCGCCGGCTCGACCAACTTCTGACCCGGGAGAGCCAAGCCTATACCGAATCGAAGAGCCGCGCCGAGAATCTGAACGGTACCGTGAAGCAACTCGACAGCCATCTGGCCGACCTGCAACAGCGCATCGCCTCGGCACAGGCCGAGGTGGGTGAGTGGCTTTCCCGCCACGAAGCGATAGAGCCGGCGACCTTGTCGGAGCTTTTTGCCCATACTCCCGGTTGGGTGGCCGACGAGAAAAAGGCCCTCTCGCTGCTGCGTGAGCAACTTGCCGCTGCCACCACCCGCTGTAAGGAGCGGGTCGAGGCGTTGGCACGCCACGATGCGGCTCCCGAACGCCCTTCGCCCGAAGTCCTTGCGCAACTGCCCGGCCTCTTGGCCGAGCACTCCGCCATACAGCAACAGCAAGCTACCCGCCTGGCCGAGATAAATGCCCGCCTGGCTGCCGACCGTAAGAACCGACAGGAGCGGGCCCGCATCGAGAAGGAGCGGCTGGCGCTACTGCCCGAGGCGGAAAACTGGGAGCGCCTCAACAAGCTTTTCGGCTCGGCCGACGGGCAGAAGTTCCGGCGCATTGCTCAGGGGTATACCCTCGACCGTCTGTTGATTTACGCCAACCTTCACTTGCAGAGTCTGTCGTCGCGGTATACGCTGCAACGTGTCCCCGAACGGCTGGCCTTGCAGGTGGTCGACAACGATATGCTGGGCGAGGTGCGCAGCGTGCATACCCTCTCGGGCGGGGAGTCGTTTCTCATCTCACTGGCTCTGGCCCTGGGGCTTTCGTCGCTGTCGTCTTACCGCATGAATATCGAGTCGCTTTTTATCGACGAAGGGTTTGGTTCGCTCGACGCCGAGACCCTGCGCACGGCGATGGCGGCTCTCGAACATTTGCAGATACAGGGACGCAAGATAGGGGTCATTTCGCACGTGGCCGAGATGACCGAACGTATTTCGGTGCAGGTACAGGTGCAGCGTGTCGCCAACGGTCGCAGCCGCGTGGTGGTCGTTGAGACATAAAGTTGCGGCTCATGTTGAGTGCCGTGCAAAAAATTACCGGGGATATGTTTGATAAATTCAAATCAAAGCATTACCTTTGCGCACGCAAAGCCAATCGGGGTGTAGCACAGTTGGCAGCGCGCCACGTTCGGGACGTGGAGGTCGGAAGTTCGAGTCTTCTCACCCCGACATAAAGCGACAAACAAGATAATTGTTTGTCGCTTTTTTGTTCGGTATTTAGATTTCAAGGAATAATTATATATTTTTGTAAATCGCATTAATAGTTTATTTTATCATCTGCCGTTATACGATGATGAGCGGATTAAAAAATGAATTTTTGATATAAATAAAATCGCCATGATTCCGAATTACCAAGAGTGTATGCTTCCTTTTTTGGACCTGCTTAGTGATAAACAGATTCATACGTCTAAAGAATGTGTGGAAAAGTTGTCTGTTAAATTAAATTTGTCAGACGAGGAGAAGTCAGAATTGTTGCCTAGCGGGAAGCAAACAATTATTTCAAATAGAATATCGTGGGCAAGATTTTATTTAGAAAAGGCAGGATTGATTACTGTTGTATCAAGGGGAAAGTATCAAATTACACAAGAAGGCCTTAATTTGTTGGCGGAACACCCTGTAATAATTAATAATGATGTTCTGTATCGTTATGAAAAATTCCAAGAGTTTATGAGACATGGTTCTGTTAAGGGCAATAGTGCCGAAAATGGAATGTCTGGAAACTTAAGCACATCTTTTTCGGAACAAACGCCTGAAGAAATTTTGGATTCCACTTATAAACAACTCCAAGCCAATTTATCAGATGAAGTTTTAGAGAAGGTTCTCCAACAATCATCTCAATTTTTTGAAAGGTTGGTTGTAGATCTTCTTGTGAAAATGGGTTATGGCGCGGGTAAAATTACAGGGAGAACAGGAGATGGCGGAATAGATGGTGTAATAGATGAGGATAAATTGGGATTAGATGTTATTCATATTCAAGCAAAGAGATGGCAAAAGGGCAATAATGTGGGACGCAAAGAACTCCAAAGTTTTGTCGGGGCATTGGCTGGACAAAGTGGAAGAAAGGGTGTATTTATAACGACTTCTTCATTTACCCGAGAGGCATTAGAATACAATCCTTCAAACGTTAAGATAGCCAAGATTGATGGTAAAAGATTGGCTGATTTAATGATTGCATATAACTTAACGTGAGTTCGATGAATTATAACTATTTGTAAATTTGGTGATTAGCGAAAATTGT
>ERZ824600.1623-NODE-1623-length-26811-cov-3.313388_pt1 | contig 26811 bp, 26 predicted proteins | sample MGYA00519933_ERZ824600 | MGnify/ENA primary metagenome ERZ824600 (study PRJEB31778, sample SAMEA3449178) | human gut metagenome | biome: human gut; feature: human-associated habitat; material: faeces | place: United Kingdom | collected 2010/2012 ... | reverse complement strand
CTCAGCGGAAACAGGGAATTAAAGAGCCGGTGCAGTACATTCATACGGCTAAAATTCTTTTTCCAGTAGTCTGTGGTATCCTTTCCCGACAATTTCATTATCAGGCCCTTCAGAACCAGAACCATAGTTACGATAAGAAATACAGGCAGCATCACGCACAGCAGATATGCGCCCACCATGAGTAAAACGATCATCACAAGCCCCAGCGCGATCTCCCAGACAGTTCCCTCATCCTCATCGTCGTCCACATCCTGCTGCACCTTCTCATACCTGGGAGCTGTTATCTTCTCCAGGCCGTATTCCTCACGGATCTCATTTAGCAGTGCATAATAAAGCTCCACGGTACCTTTTTCAAACTGATTGTCTTTATAGGAAGGAACTGCATATTCATCCAGAAGTCGTCCGGTCTTTGAATCAGGCAGCTTTCCCTCAAGACCGTAGCCGACAGATACCCAGACTTTACGGTCCGAAACCGAAAGGACGATCAGGACACCATTATTTTTCTTCTTTGAACCAATTCCCCATTTGCGACCGGTTTCCACTGCATAATCACTGATGTCTTCCCCATCGGTGGTATCCACGGTAAGGACAACCAGCTGCGCTGTGGTATCCTCATACAGCTGCTCACCAGCCTTGCAAAGCTCTTCCTTCCAGGTATCGCTGAAAACCCCTGCATAATCATTAACATAGAATTCTTTTGTGGCAGACGGGATCTTCCCGAAAGCTGCCAGCGTACTTCCGGACAGCGTCAATACAAAAGCCAGCAGCACAGCCATCCGTCCGATCCATTTTTTCATAGGATATTCTCCCTCTATCCGTTCTTTCATTTCATCAGAACAATGGTCTGATCTTATCACTCTGCCAGCATATCCCCTACATCCGGCGTATCTGCTGCTGAATCATCGGCCTCAAAATATGACGCCTTCTCAAAGCCAAGCATGGAACCAAATACATTCCCGGGGAATTTCACAAGCCTTGTGTTATAAGCTTTCACAGCCTCATTATAATCTTTTCTCGCTACAGAGATCCGGTTTTCACTTCCGGACAGTTCATCTATCAGGCCCACATAAGTAGTATCACTTTTCAGTTCCGGATAATTTTCCACCACAACCTTCAGACCGGAAAGTGCACTGTCCATCTGCTGATCTGCCTCAGATTTCTCTTCCACGGTATCCGCATTCATCAGCTGGTCCCTCGCAGCCAGAACCCTGTCAACAACCTCCGTCTCATGCTTCGTGTAACTTTTTACCGTGCTGACGAGATTCGGGATCAGATCTGCGAAAAGTCGGCAAACATTGCCTCTCTGATCCAATCGGTTCAGCAGAAAATCCAGAACGGCTGTTCCATTCCGGAACTCGCGCGGGCAAACAGAGTTTCCCGAAGCAGGATGAACAGGATTTTCCGGAGGTGTTTCAATCAGAGTCCGCAGCAGTACAGCACCCGTCTCCGGATGCAGACGGCCGAGCAGTTCCTTCTGCAGGGCGAAGAAAGCATCAAATGGATCGCCACTCAGACCGGGTATCACTCGCTTTCCCGTTTTGCAGCCGCGTTTCGGAAATATCACGGCGTATCCCCTCGTGAATACCGCAAAAGAGGAAAAGCGGCCGGAGATCTCCCGGAAAAAAAAGAGCCTTCTTCTCCATCGGAAAGTTCTGGGAAGCAGGAGGAGAGATAGTGGCAGTGGGAGGCAGGTCGGTTCGTCACTTGATTGGTTGGTTGAATGATTGAATGATTGAATGATTGAATGATTGAATGATCGGGATTTCGTGCTCCGCACGACCAGCGTCTCGCCGCTGGACCGCGACAAGGACACCCTGTCCTTGACCCGGAAAACTGCCATCGCAGTTTTCCGTTCTCATGGTTTCGGGAAAATTCGAGGCGAAATGGAAAAATCTGTTGTTTTTTCCTTTTTTTTTCTTGATATTGCCATCGTTGGCAGTATATTGTAATCAGGTCATCACCTAAAGAAGGAGGAAGAGAATGACAAAGCGCCGTTATGTGGTCTGCGGAGTATCGAGCCGTGCGATCGGAATGTGGATCCACCCGATGTATCATGAATTTTCGCATGCAGCCGAATTTGTGGGGATGCTCGACATCGACCCCCTCCGGTTCCAGGTCTGCAAGAGAGAGATTCCCGAATCGGCAAATGTGCCGACCTACATGCCGGAAGAGTTCGACAAAATGATCGAAGAGACGAAACCGGATGCGGTTTTTGTCGTCTGCCGGGACTGCTACCATGTCACCTACATTCTGAAGGCTCTCGAGAAAGGTCTGGATGTCATCACCGAAAAACCCATGACCACCAACTGGGAAGACGGCATCAAGGTCCGCGAAGCCGAAAAGAAATCCAAAGGCAAAGTCACCTGCACGTTCAACTACCGCTACAATCCGCAGCATAAACTGCTTCGGGAACTGGTCATGGCAGGCAAAGTCGGCCGAGTCACGCATGTTGACCTCAACTGGTATGTCGACATCAAGCACGGCTCCAGCTACTTCCACCGCTGGAACCGGATGCGGGAAAATTCCGGCAGTCTCTCCATCCACAAGGCAAGCCATCACTTCGATCTTGTCAACTGGTGGATCGGCAGTCCGGATCCGGTGACTGTCCATGCGTTCGGCGCGCTGAATCACTACGGTCCCAACGGTCCCTTCAATCCGTCGAAAAAGGACGGCCGTCACTGCTCCGACTGCACCGAACGCGCCAAGTGCGCCTACAAGGCCCGCTGGGAGACCCGCGCATCCACCATCCGCGTCCACGACGATCATCTTGATGCGTTCGACGAGAAAAAAGGACTGCTCTTCACCCCGGAACTCTATCGGCCCGACATGTGCATGTTCGATTCCGAAATCAACATTCACGACACCATCATCGCCAATGTGAAGTACGCCAACGGCGTTCTGCTGAACTACTCCGCCAACTTCTCCACCCCCTATGAGGGTTACCGTCTCGCCATCAACGGCACCCATGGACGGATCGAAGCCGAAGAGTGGGGCGGCGCAGGATCCACCGCGTTCCCGTGCCCCAGAAAAACGGATATCTATGTGGACTATTATCCCATCTTCGGGTCCAGGGAGCGTCTCTCGGTCAAACCGGGTGTCGGCGGACACGGCGGCGGTGACTCCGGAATTCAGGAGGATGTCTTCCTCGGCGTCGATCCCGATCGCCCCTACGACATCCTTGCCAACTCCAGAGACGGTCTCGCGGCCATCTCCATCGGGGATGCCGTCTACAAATCCATCACCCAGGAGCGCATCATCGATCTGAGAGAGGTCATGACGCACTGATCTCCCCCTCCGTTCGCGGAAGGAACGCTTCTCCACGAAGCGGACCTCCGCGACAGAGACTCCTGTCAGGAGAAAAAGGAAAATTCATCCGGTCAGGAGAAGGTCCCGGCGGAATCATATTCGGATTCCGCCGTTTTTTTTTTGATCAGAGAAGCTGTCCGTCCAGCAGGATGATTTCCCGCGCGTAGGGTTCCATTTTTTCCAGCACGCCGGAAAAGCGGAACGGTTCCCCCTGATGATTTTTCAGAAGAGCGATCGAACCTCCCGGCAGACGGACCGTTGCCCGGATTTTGCTCTTCATCGAATAGGCGCCCGTGACTTCCGCAATTTCAAAAGTTGCTTTCACCGCGGGTCCCGGGCCAAGCACGAAATCGTTCCCGAACGGATACGCCGAGCGCAGAATGCCGTTCCATTCGACGCGCCGCCCCTTCGCCGCCTGAAAAATCTCCTGTTCCCGTTTTCCCGGGAACGAGGCGGAAAACAGACTCGTGACAAACGCCGTCTGATCCAGTCCTTCCGGTTCCGGACTCTCCGCCGTCTCCGGCTGTTTCAAAGATTCCGGCTTCTCCTGTTTCTGCGGTTCTTCCGTGTTTTCCTGCACCTTCGCCCCGGTCTGCATCTCGGGCAGCGGCGGCTCCACGGGCGGTTCCGGTGCGGTTTTTACAGGTTCGGGGTGCGGAGAAAGCGGACGCTCCTCCGAAGGTGCCGCGGCAGGATATTTTCTCTCCGGAAGCGGTTCGCTGGGCTCCACGGGAATCGGATCGGATGAGCGGGAATCGGACGGAGACTCCGGCTCCTCCAGCAGCGCCGCAAACGACGATGTGAACTCCACCAGACTCGACAACACCTCCGGATCGCGTCCGTCTCCATTGAACTTGACCACCACATACCGGTCCGAGATCTCAAAAAAGCGATAAAACGCCAGCGCGTTCTTCAACGCATTCATCCGGGCGGGAGTCAGAAAACGTTTCAGCGCCTCCGGAGATGGAGCGGAAATCTGCAGCCGGGGATTGTCCAATCCGGCAATCCGATAGGTTTTCCGACCGGCGAATCGTTCGGTCCGCACCGCGTCATCATCCAGGACAATCAAGATCCCGGCATCCAGGGGCCGGGTGAACATCACCGTTGCAAGGGTCTGGGACACCCCGGAATCCGAGATCTGGATATGCACCTCGGTCAGGCGCTCCTTCACATCACCGCGGAGAGAAGGAAATCCGGCCATCCCGTTCGGACGTACATACTCCAGTCCATATTCATGCGCCACCTCCATCCAGGCCTCGTTCCGGGATCCGCTGGTGAAGAATCCGGAAAATGTGGATGGCGACGCCCCTCCTGCCCCCTCCTCCTTGTTCCCCTCCATCCCGGCAAGAATTCTGCCGACGACGCGGATCAGCATCAGAATCGCGCAAAGGAAAATCAGGATGGTCAGGAAGCCGGTCAGATGCATATCGCCCTGCGAAACTCGTGTTCAGCCAGTTGAGGGACTCTTACCGCCCCAGGGACAGGAACTGCAATCCCGGAATCTGAATCTCCATCCCCTGCCACTGGTTCAGGAACTGAATCACGATCAGAACCGTCCACAGCAGCAGACAGACCATTGCCACGCAGGAGGAAACTGTGAATGCCCAGTGCGGATTTTCTCCCGGCACGGAAACTTTCTTCCGAACGGAAGGCTGTTTTTCCTCCGTCGCCTTTTCCTCTTCAGCCTCTGCGACGCTCTGCTCTGCGGAAGCGGCTTCTTCAGCGGCTTTCTCTTCCGCGACCGGAGCTTCCGGAGCCTTTTCTTCCACGGCGGGAGCCTCCACCGGAACGGGCTCTTCTTCCACTTTATCGACAGAAGAGGGTTCCGCGGAAGCCGCCGGCACCACCGGAGCTTTCAATTTCACGGTGCTTGCTCCCGGAGTCGGCACACCATCGACCTTGATTGCCTGAGTTGAGGTGTTTGCACCGCCTTCTGCGGCAGTCGGAGTCAGTTTAATCGTGGCCGCGCCGGCGAAGACCGGTTTGGGACCGAGCTTGATTCCGGTCGTTGCCGTTCCGACCTTGATTCCGGTGGTGGAAGTTCCGACCGGAGCGCCGAGATTGATTTTTTTGGAGGGAATGCTGTTCAGTTTGATTCCGCCAGTGGCGGTTGTCGTTCCGGCCGCAGGCTGGGGGATTTTCACCGTGGGAGCCGCATCGGCCTCCGGCGGAGTGGCACCCAGCGGAGAAGCGAACGCCTTGCGTCCGGCCTGAGGAATCGGCGTGGATTTCGTGGAAATCGGCGTGGAGTGAGTCGCCATCGGCTTGGGAGCCGGACGATTGAGCCGAACGGTGGAAGTCTGGTCAAGATCCTCGCTTTCCGGTTTCGGCACGCTGGCGACGCCGGAAAGAGGAATTCCTTTTGTGGAGGTATCCGGCGCTTTCGGCGAAAGGGTCTGCGTTGTTCCCGGCCCCGCCTTCTTCAGGAACGGCGAGGAGACAGGCTGAGCGGAGGGCACAGGTTTCAATTTCTTAATCGGAATCGCCTGCGTTTTTTCCAGATCACCGGCAAACGCGGTCGAAGGAATCGGATTCTGCGGTTTCGGGGGGGCCATTTTGCCAACCTTGACCGTGCTGGTGCTGACGCTTTCCTCTTTCGGGGTCTGCACATTCATCGGGGTCAGCTTAATTGTCCGATGTCCGGCGCTTCCGGACTGCGCGCTGTTTTCGCCCTGGATATTCTCAGCCATAAATCCACCTCAAATAATTTTTCCAGTCTGTACCGTATTCACTCCAAGTGTTTTTGGAATATAGCATCATCTCCAACGTTCTGCAAATCCGGAAGAAAGGTCCGCCTTCATTTTTATGAAAAAAAAATTCTCTCCTTGATTCTCCGGGAAATGATGCTATCTTATAAATTCATACCGGTTTGAAACGATAATATATTGGAAATCATTCATGAAATACAGTCAGGAAAAAGAGAATCCTGGAGATGTGGCCCTGCATGCGCTTCCTCCGCGGGAGAGGTTTTTTCTGCCTCTGCGGGAGATGGAAAACCGCCTGACAGGGGTCGGAGAGGAACTCGCGTTTCTCTGGAACCGGACGGTCCGGAAAATCCGTATGAACCTGCGCCGCCTGATGCAGCGCAACGAGATGCGGATGCTCTCGCTGCTGATTCTCGCATTGACATTCCTGCTGCTCTACCTTTCCTCCGGAACGATGGTGGAATCGCTGCTGCTTCAGAACAGCGGAATGGACAGAGTCTTCCTGCTGTTCGGATTCCTGATGATTTTTTCCAATATTCTTTATTTTGCATGGCAGACGCTCCTCTATTTCCGATACGAATCGGTTCCGGCAGTCGCAGATGAGGAACTTCCCGAATGCACGGTGATCGTACCTGCATACAATGAGGGGAAAGGTGTGCTGCGGGCTCTGGAAAGCATTCTGAAAAGCGATTATCCGGCGGAGAAGCTGGAGATCATCGCGGTGGACGACGGAAGCAGGGACGATACATGGGAATGGATCTCCCGGTGCGCGGAGGAGTCGAAAGGACGGATCCATGCGGTCCGCGTGAACCCGAACAGGGGAAAACGGAATGCGATCTATCAGGGGCTGCGGCTTTCACACAATGAGATTTTTGTCACGGTCGACAGCGATTCGGTCGTACTGCCCTCCTCGCTGCGGGAACTGGTTTCGCCCTTCGCCCGGGATCCGAAGCTGGGAGGGGTTGCGGGCAACATCCGGGTCCGGAATCTGGAGGACGGAGCGGTGCCGCGTATGCTGGATGTGAACTTCGCCTTCAGTTTTGATTTCATCCGCTCCGCGCAGAGCGTCATCCGGTCGGTGATGTGCACGCCGGGAGCGCTCAGTGCATACCGCCGCAGCTTTGTGGAGCCGTTCCTCGATGAATGGAGAACGCAGACCTTTCTCGGACAGCCGTCGAATATCGGAGAGGACCGCGCAATCACAAATCTGCTGCTGCGGGAAGGACACGATGTGATCTTTCAGGGAAAGGCGGTGGCGTTCACGGATATGCCGTCGACATATCCGCCGCTGTGCAAGATGCTGATCCGCTGGGCACGGAGCAACATCCGGGAAAATCTGGCGATGGCGTCGTTTCTGTTCCGCCGCATCCGTCTGCGCGACACGAATCTGCTCGGACTGCAGATCAACTGGATCATGCAGAGCGTGTGGATGTTCACACCGCTGTTCTTTCTGTTTTCCGCGCTCTACTGTCTGACACTGGATGCGCCGGGTTTTCTGTACAGCGTGTTCTCGGTCACAGTGATCTGGTCGACCTTTCCGGCGCTGGTCTATGCGTCGAAATATGAGAAGAACGAATCGCTGTGGGCGTACGGATTCGGATTTTTCAATTTTCTGGCCTTGTCGTGGATCGGGCCGTACTCGCTTCTGACGGTCCACCGGTCCGGATGGCTGACCCGTGAAATCAAGACAGAACCGGAAAACCGGAGCGTCGGAGAGCCCCCCCGGTTTCCGCCGTTTCTGACCGGAGAAAAACCATGTCCCTTGAACGCGAAGAAACCCTGAAGTGCCCGTCCTGCGGGGCGGAGAATTCATTCCGGATCTACGATTCGATCAATGTCACACTGAATCCCGAACTCAAGGAAAAGGTGCTGGACGGGGCCCTGTTCAAGCTGAAATGCCGCAAGTGCGGAGCGGAAACGGTCGTCCGATACGACACGCTGTATCACGACATGTCCGCCGATCACCCCCTCCTGATCCAGTGCTGCCAGAAACGCGAGGGGTGGGACAAGATCAATGAACAGAATGAAAATATCCGCACCATGATGCGCGAAATGAATTTGTCCAGTGAGTTTCCCCATCGCGTGGTCATCGGCTACAACGCACTCCGGGAGGCCATCCGGATTTTCGACGCAGGATACGACGACCGGATCCTCTTCGCCGTCAAAACGGCGTTTGCAGCGATGCTGAAGCGGGATCACAAGGAGTGCCGGGGAATCCTCTTCTGCGCGAAGGACGAAAACGGTCATCCCGTCTTCTCCGTGCTGGACAACGAACACCATGAACAGTTCTACACGCTCGATCCGGAGATTTACCAGAACATCGCCGGAAAGCTCGGACCGCTGCTGCCCCGGGAATCCGAAAAACATATCCTTGTGGATGACGCGTTCATGCGTCCGTTCATCGAACAGGTCCGGGAGTGAAGGATCTTTCCTCCGGAGCGGAGAGTTCCGGGATTTGATTTTTCCGCAACAGATGATACATTGTTGAAAACTAAAACAGGAGTTGGAAGATGATCGGCCACACGGAACTGATTCTGATTGTTCTCGTCGTTTTTCTGCTGTTCGGAGCCAAACGGATCCCGGAACTGGCGAAAGCCCTCGGGAAGGCGTCGCACGATTTCAAGAAGGCGAAAGACGGTCTGCTCAACGAGTCGGAAGAGATGATGAACGCGGCGGAGAAAAAGACGGAACAAACCGGGACCACCGAAAAAAACAACGGGACAAAAGCGGAACAGGACTGAATCCGCAATGGACTCCGGAGAGAACAAGAGTTTTTTTGAACATCTGGAAGAGCTCCGCTTTGTTCTGCTGAAAACGGGAGGAGTGTTTCTGCTTCTGTTTTTCCCGTCGTGGTTTGCGTCGCAGTTTCTGGTGGACAGGCTGCTTGCGTATGCGGCGCCGGAAGGATTTTCCCTGCACTATTTCACATTGCTGGAACCGTTTTTCATCCGATTGAAGATGAGTCTGTGCGTGGATGTGTTTCTCTCGCTGCCGTTTGCGTTTTACTTTATCTGGAGTTTTGTGGCGCCGGCGCTGACGGAGGAGGAGCGGAGAGTGTTCCGGTATCCGTTCTGTGCAGGAGTTCTGCTGGCGGTGTTCGGGATTGCGTTTGCGCTGGCGGTGATCATACCGGCGGTGGTGTCGTTCTCGCTCTCCTTTGCGGGGCCGGAGATGACGCCGGTGATCGGGGTCGGGAACTTCATCTCAATGGCGCTGTTCGCGATTCTGGCGTGCGGACTGGTGTTCCAGTTTCCGCTGGTGATCTATGCGCTTCTGGCATCGGGGGTTGTCCGGGTGGAGACCGTGCGGAAACAGCGGCCGCTGGTGATTGTGGTGATTCTGATTCTCGCCGCGGTGCTGACGCCGCCGGATGTGGTCAGCCAGGTTCTGCTCGCCCTGCCGACCTGGATTCTGTTTGAACTGAGTTTGATCTTCTTTCAGATGACCCATAAAAAAACGGAAGAGGAAACGGAGGAATCCGGTTCCGATCCGGATGTTCGGAGGAATCCACATGAATGACTCGTTTGCGCAACTGGATCTGGAACGGGAAGAACGGTGCGGGTTCCCGGAATTCATTTTCGGAGCGGGAAAGACGCCGGAACAGATTGTCGCGATCATGCGGGAACTGGACGCGGCAGGCAATCCGGTTCTGGCGACCCGCCTGAAAGAGGAGGCGATCCCGGTGATCCGCCGGGAAATTCCGGAAGCGGAGATTCATGAAACCGCCCGGACCGCCCTGATTCGAACCCATGTGGTGCCTCGGAAAGGAACCGTTGCCGTGATCTGCGCGGGAACGTCCGACCTGCCGGTGGCGGAAGAGGCGTGCGACACGGTGGAGATCTGCGGGTATCGCTGCGACCGGATCAACGATGTCGGCGTGGCCGGTCTTCACCGGCTTCTGAATCAGCTTGAGCGCCTGCGGAAAGCCGATGTCATTCTGGCTGTCGCGGGGATGGAGGGGGCGCTTCCCAGCGTGACGGCGGGACTGGTGGCCTGTCCGGTGATCGCGGTTCCGACCAGCGTCGGATACGGGACCTCCTTCGGGGGAGTGACGGCGCTTCTGGCCATGCTCAACAGCTGCGCCTCGGGCGTGACGGTCGTCAACATCGACAACGGCTTCGGCGCGGGCTGCGCCGCGGTCCGCATTCTGAATCAGATCAAAAAGCCGGATTGAGCGTTTCCGCCGCAATCCGGCCAGTCCTGCAGGTGACTCCTGACGAGGGAGGGGCGTGATGAGATCACTTGCCCCAGAACGGACACCCGTTGGTCGCGTTGATGTTGGTGGGGATGGAGGAGAAAAGACGGGACTCCACATGACCGTCGACAAAGAGGACGTTGACTCCTCTTCCGCTGAGATGGCGTTTCCGGTCGTTCGGTGCGTAATACATCTGGGATGTGGTTTCGCAGTAGGGACCGGAGCAGTCGGTCCGTTTTCTGGCGTCGCCGTCGATCACCGCCATTTTCCGGGAGGCCTGTCTGACCTTCCCGAGGTTGCGGGTGGCATAATTGGTGTAGCCGGACCATGGATTTTCATAGTTGCTGATATAGCCGTTGATCAGGTAGTGGGCCATGAAACCGTAGACTTTGTTTGCGGTGTCGTTCCACGGGAGATCGTCCTGCGCGGGACAGCCGAGGACGTCGTGCGGGCGGCTCGGGTCGGTATTGCTGTCGGTTTTCCAGTGGAGCTTGTTTTTGACGTCCTTTCCGGATTTCAGGGCGTAGAGACCGTCCTGCCAGCGGCCCTGTGCGCCGGAATAGCAGGTGCTTCCGGCGGTCAGGAGGCCGTTGTATTTCGGGAAGGCTCCGTCGTTGGCGTCGCAGTACTGATACAGGAGAAAACCGACCTGTTTCAGATTGGAAAGACAGCTCATGTCCTTGGCTTTGGCCCGCGCCTTGTTCAGAGCGGGCAGCAGCAGAGCCGCCAGGACCGCAATGATCGCAATGACGATGAGGAGCTCTATCAGAGTGAAGGCGTGCTGAGAAAATTGTTTTTTCATCGTTTTCCTTCCTTTTCCCTTTTTTACAAGGCCGGAATCACTCCGGCCAGTTTCTGTTATACAGATTGGTGCTCCACCAGCCGGTCGGATTGGCATAGCTGTCGAGATCATAGCGGAGCGTTTTATAGCTCAGCGACTGGACATGGCCGTCGAACATCACCACATTGGCGCGGTCGTTGTGGCGGACATAGGCGGGACTCCACTCGCCGGAGCTGTTGTACGGAGCGACCTCGTTGTCCACCTCCCAGTAGGTTGCGTAGCCGCTTCCATTGCGGATTTTGCCGTTGTACATGCCATCCCGCGGAACGGTGTCGACAAAGACGCCGAGGGAGGAGTTCCGCCCGAAGCGGGAATACTCCTGCACCTTGTGCAGTTTGGCCCCTTTGTTCAGACCGGAACCGGAAAGGGATTCTCCGAAACTGTAGATGTTCAAGCCGTAGTTGACCCACTGGGAGTTGTCGTTCAAATTGGTTTCGTTCCACTTGAAGACCGGTTCGCCGGGGCAGTGGTAAGTCTCCTTTTTCAGATTATAGCGTTCCGCACCGAGGACAACCCATGGGGTACCATAGATGGTTGCGGCCATGCACCAGTCGTCGTTGTCGGTCTGATAGAAGGTCATCAGCTTGCTGATCTGGGTCATATTCCCGACGCAGGAGATGCTCTGAGCCTTTTTGCGGGCCTTGTCGAGAGCCGGCAGGAGCAGCGCCGCGAGGATCGCGATGATCGCAATGACCACGAGGAGCTCCACAAGCGTAAATTTGCGAGGATGGATCGTCATTTTTCGTTCTCCCTTTTTTTCTGCAGAAACCTTATTTCATGGAGTTTTCCAATTTTCCGTTCACGCGATAGCGGTACATATTCTCTCCGACCTCGCGGGCGGCGCGGGTCAGTTCCGGATACGGGGTGTCCGCGACATCCACGAATCCGATCTGATAGCCTTCCCCGTCGTAACGGCCGGTCAGCGGCTGATCGCGGAACTGGAACCAGTGCGTTCCAACAAAGTTCGGATGCGCCAGCGCGCCCTGCACGAACCGGGTGTAACTGGTCGCGCGCTCCTTCTGATCGCCCACCGGAGCGAGACTGGAGCTGAACATGCCGCGGTCATAGGTTCCGAAGTGGAACTCGCCGACCAGGATCGGCCGGTCGCGGAAGTCGCCCCGGTTCGTGTTGTCCACGCTGTTGCTGTAGGTATTGACACTGATTACATCGCAATGTTTCGCGGCGGCCTCCCAGACCGAGCCTTTCTGACGGAATCCGACAAAACGGCAGCCGAGATACAGACGCTCCGGCGCAGTTTTCTTGATCCCTTTCCGGCAGGTTTCAAAATACCGGTTCACGAACTTCTTGTAGAACGCCTCGCTGTCCTTGCGGAACGCATCGGTGCTTTTCGGGGCGGTGCGGGAAGCGGCAAGCGCGTTCCAGTCCGCATAGTCCGTCTTCCACGCCTTGTTGAGATCCGCGATCTTCCCGTACTTCTTTTTGAGGTCGTCGAGGAAGGCGACTTTCGCAGGCTGGGTCGGGAGAGCGCTCATCACGGCGGGGATGATGTTGTTGAACTGCAGTTCGTTGTCGATGAAGTAGCCGATGCAGAGAGGATCGGTGATCGATTTGCGGATGGCCGGATCCTCTGCGGCGCGGTCGCGGAGAATATTGCCCATTTTCTTCTCGAACTGCGGATCAAAGACATCGTAGAATTTGACCTTGCTCCCAGCGAAACGGGGATAATCCTTTGCGAAGTCGGCCAGCTGCATGGTGTAGGGCAGATCGCCTTTGCGCATGTAGTCGCCCGCCGCCCAGTTGCCGATCGTGTTGATGCCCCAGGCTTTGAGACGTTTCGAAAGGACGTTGTAGAAATCGTTCTCGTAGTTTTTCTTCCCGTATTTCTTCTGCAGATTCCAGTGGGTGAACGGGAGAGTTCCATCCGCGGGGACGGGCTGCGAGAACCATTTTTCATGTCCGCGTCCCTGTGTGGCGTCGGTATGGGTGCGGAGCACGTCAAGACCGGTCGACCAGAAGAGATGTCCGTCCGGATCGACAAAGAACCATTTTCCCAGATATTTCGTCACCCGGAAATTGCCGGTCGCCTTCAGCTTCGGGCCGTCCGCCCATCCGCCGAAACGATCCCATGTGGCGGGAGCGGGGGTCTTCTCCAGTTCAGCAAGCTCCCGTTTGTGCGCATCGACCAGATCCTGATCGCGGTGAATCTTCTCCGGCCACTCCAGATGCTTGTACTGTCCATAGACATCAATGAATGGGAAGTAGCGCTCTCCCATCCCGGTGACCTTCCGGGCGGTGTCGGGTTCCCCTTCCAGACGAAGGTTGGTCAGACGGCAGTTCAGCAGATCCCGGCGTCCGGCTTCGAACGGCCACTGCATCTTGAATTCAATGCTGTTGATCCGGGCGGTGTCAAGCGGATTCCTGAAATTGCGTCCGCCTTCCGGAGCGGTAAAGAGCGATGCATGCGGCAGATAGATCCGCATCGTCCGCTTCTCGCCGGGATTGAGTCCGATTCCGGTGTTCACCTCCCGGTGCGGAAGATCGACATGGCTGGAACTCTTGTTTCCCCGCTTTCCGCTTGTAATATGCATGGTCATCCGAAGCTGACGGTCCTTGGAGCAGTTCTCCACATCGACCGCAAGATATTTCGCGTTGGAGAAATCAAATTTCTTTCCCTTCGGCGGATTGATCCGCAGACCGGAATCCCACTCCGCGGTATCGGTCCGGATCCAGATGGCACCGTCCTTCATTCCGACTTTTGCCCGGTAGCGGGCCTCCAGCTGATCCGGCTTGACATTCAACTCCCCCGCGACGGCGGACACCAGCGCGGAAAAAGAGAGAAGCAGCGCCCATTTACGAAATCCGTTCATACTCTGTCTTCCTTTTTGTTGATTATGTTTATTTGAAGTATGCTGTTCGAAGCGGTTTCTATTTTCGTGATTCATCCATTGCGCACATCGAGCGCACGAACGGAATTGCGTTCAATCAGGCGGACGGGAAGCTCAATGCGCTGCAGAGTGGAAATTCCTTCGCTGAGGACCAGCTCCACGGCTTTTTCCGCAATCTCGCGCAGAGGACTGGCAATCGTGGTCAGAGAAGGACGCTGGAACTCGGAAATGCCGGGATTTTCAAACCCCATCAGCGAGATATCCTCCGGCACACGAACCCCGGCCAGCTCCTGGAGAAGCCAGTTGACTTCGATCACTTTCATATCCTCGCCGGTCACCCAGAGAGCGGTTGCGCCGAAGTCCAGCACATGCTTGACCGCCAGATGAAGAGGAACGGTGCACAGGATGTCGCAGATCTGCTCCGGAGTTCCGCCCTGTTCAAGAAAGACGTCGCGGAACCCCTTCATCCGTCCGCGGCCGGTGTAGTCGGATTCGTGAATGACGGCGACTTTGCGGTGGCCCTTGGAATAGAGGTAGTTCCCGGCAAGACGGCCGGTTGCTTCGCAGTCGAGAAAGATGGTGTGAAACGAATCCGCATGTTCATCGCTCAGCCAGACGATCGGAACGTTTTTCAGAGTTTTCAGCAGTTCAATGGTCCGGCCTTCCCATGCGATGCCGATGATTCCGTCGAACCAGCAGTTCTGGAGATTGTCGATCCGGTCCTCCGTAATCATCGTGATTCCGGCGTCCGCGCAGGAGAGCGCATAGCAGATGTACTGCGTGAGCGTGTTGACATATCCGCCCATGACGGTCTTGTGCGGCGGTTCGGTGACCAGTGCAATCTGCTTGTTGCGGACGCCGACCCGCGGACGGTATCCCAGTTCCCTCGCCGCGGAAAGCACTCGGCTGCGGGTCTCCGGCGGGATCAGAAAACTGTTGTTGAACACCCGGCTGACCGTGCCGCCGGATACATTGGCTCGTTGTGCAACTTTCGCAAGGACTCCGGAAGAAGCGCGCTGTTTGACCATTTTCATCGGTTGTCACTCCTCTTGCTCTGTCGTTTTGTTTTCTCTTTCATTATACAACATTTTTATGCAAATGTCAATAGCGTAAATGCATTTTTTTAAGAGTTTATGCAAAATTTGCATGAAATAGTTTTCTCCATCCCCGGAGAAGTGATGGGGATTTGCATTTCCGAAGAGAGGAGGTATCTTATAAACAACAACAGAAAAAACATAAGGAGATGAAAATGAAGAAATTGTTTTGTCTGACCCTGTGTGTTGCCGGAGCAGTCCTGTTCGCCCAGCAGAAGGCGCCGTCGCAGGCGGATCTGCAGCTCTGCTACGAGGTGCTGAAGGCCGCGCAGTTCGAGGAACAGATGACGGACAGCGGAATGCAGATGCTCAACGCTCAGATCCAGTCCAATCCGGCCCTGACCGCATACCGTCCGGAACTGGAGGCGTTCTATAAGAAGTGCTTGAACTATCAGGCGATGAAAGAGGACGTGGCGAAGATCTATCTGGAGGTGTTCACGCCGGACGAACTGCGCCAGCTGATCGCGTTCTACAAGAGTCCGACCGGTAAAATGTTTCTGAAAAAGACGCCGGAACTGACCGTCAAAGTCACCATGATGACCCAGGATATCATCGCGAAGAACATGCCGGAACTCATCAAGGCCATCCAGGCGAAAACACAGCAGCTCCAGCAAAAAAAGTGAGGCGGAGAACGGATTTTTGTTGACAAAATGCGGAAAAGATGCTAAATTATATGTCAACAATTATCTGAATTCTAACACAACGAAAAGGTGAGAATCATGTCCGGACATAGCAAATGGGCGAACATTAAACACAAAAAAGGCGCTGCCGACGCGAAAAAAGGAAAGATCTTCTCGAAATTTGCCAAGGAGATCATGGTGGCAGTGAAAGCCAGCGGGAAGGATCCGGCCTCCAATCCGCGCCTGCGTCTTGCCCTTGCCGGGGCGCGCGCAGCCAACATGCCGCGTGAGAATATCGACCGGGCAATCAAAAAAGGCGCCGGAGAACTCGGGGACGTCACATTCGAAGAGATCACCTATGAAGGATACGGACCGGCGGGAACGGCTCTGATCATCGAATGCCTGACCGACAACCGGAACCGCACGCTCGGCGATGTGCGCATGACACTCGACCGGACCGGCGGCAACATGGCCAACAGCGGCGCGGTCGGCTGGATGTTCCAGCGGAAGGCCCACTTCACCATCGAAGGGGAAAATGCCGACGAGGAAAAACTGATGGATGTGGTTCTCGACGCCGGTGCGGAAGATATCGACGTGGATGACGGAACCGCTGAAATCTGGGCGGCGCCGGAAGCGTTTGAAGCGATTCAGAAGGCTCTGGAAGGAGCGGGAATCGAGCCGACGGAGTCTGGAATTGTCCGGAAGCCGGACAACAAGGTGGAAGTGAAGGAACTGTCCACGGCACAGCAGCTTCTCCGCCTGATCGACAAACTGGAGGATCTGGACGACGTGCAGGCCGTCCATTCGAACGCGGATATTGCAGAGGATGTTCTCGAGCAGATTGCCGCGCAGGAAGACTGAGTTGTTGAAGTGGCCTTTGAACCCGTCACGATTCTGGGGGTGGATACCGCGATCCGCAAGACCGGTTACGCGGTTCTCCGCCTGACGGCGCCGGGCAGGTTTGAAGTGGCCGACTGCGGACTGATCCGGAATGGGAAGGATCTTCCGCACAGTGAGTGTTTGAGGCGGCTGTCGGGAGGGATCCGCGAAATCGTGGGGACATTTCATCCGGACGCCGCATCAATCGAAATGGCATTTGTGAATAAGAATATTCGCACGGCGATGATTTTGAGTCTGGCTCGCGGTGCGGTGATTGCGTCTCTAGCGGAGAATGGGATTCCGATTTACGAGTACTCGCCGAAGACCGCGAAGCGGGCGGCGGTGGGCCGCGGAGAGGCGTCAAAAGAGCAGGTTGCGGCCATGATGGCCGCGGTTTGCGGCATTGACATATCGGGAGTGCCGGATGATGCGACGGATGCTCTGGCTCTCGCGCTCTGCCATGCGAATAATTCGACACACAGGGAACTGCTGTCGGAGCGGAACAGAGTTTGACCAGACAAAAACGAATTCATGGAGATCATTCGATTATGAAGTTGACACGATATGGAAGACGCGAATGGGGCACAGCCACCGTGATCGCGATTCTTCTGCTGGCAGTCACGGTAAGCTGCGGCTTTTTATTTGCCTCGAATGCCGGTTTTTATCTATCCATTCTGGTCATTGCGCTGTGGGCGGCGTTTGCGGGCTTTTTCCGCGATCCGGCACGGGTGATTCCGGAGGGGGACGATCTGGTGCTTTCCCCCGCGGACGGACTGGTCAAGGATATTGAACTGATCCGGGCGAGCGACTGTCCTCAGCTGGCGGAAATTTTCGAAGGACATGACATGCTCCGGATCGGCATATTCCTTTCGGTGTTCAATGTGCACTTGAACCGTGCGCCGGCGGATCTGACCGTGAAACTCAGCGTGCACAAAGACGGCTGCTATTATGATGCGCGGGACAACCGGGCAATCAAGGAAAATGAATCTCAGCTGATCGCCGGAACCGCCACAATCGCGGGAAAAGAGTACCCGCTTGCAGTGAAACAGATCTCGGGAGCGATCGCCCGCCGCATCGTCTGCGGAGCGGAACCCCGCATGCGCCTCAAACGGGGCGAACAATACGGAATGATCAAATTCGGATCGCGGACGGAGCTTTATCTTCCGGCCAAGAGCGATCTGGAAATCTCGGTCCGGATCGGCGACAAGGTGCAGGGCGGACTGACCGTCATCGCCCGGGCCAACCGTTCGAACGCCTGACAGAATCCATCAAAGAGAGGGGACAGGGGGTCGTCAAATGAAAAAAAGCATCCGGATTTTCGTGGAGCGGACCCACTGGCTGAAGGCCGTTCCGAACGCGCTGACACTGTGCAACTCCCTGTGCGGATTTGCGGCAATCATCAACACACTGCGGGTCTACGAGCGCATGTACATCCGGGAGGGGGCGACGGATGCGTCGGAAATTCTGGCACAGAGCGCGATTCTGATTTTCTCCGCAATGATCTTCGATGCACTGGACGGATTTGCCGCCCGTCTTCTGAACGCGGCCAGCATGCACGGCATCCAGATGGACTCCCTGGCCGATATGGTCACATTCGGGGTGGCTCCGGCAACTCTGATTGTTGTCATGACCCACAGTCTTCCGAATTTCAACGAGGATAATTTTTATCTGGTATGGGCGCTTGCGGCGATCTATCTGGGAGGAGCGGCGCTGCGGCTGGCAACTTACAATGTACATGCGATGGTGGAAAAGAAAAGCAGCGAGAAGTTCTCCGGACTGCCCTCCCCCGGCGCCGCGGCGGGAATCTGCACGGCGGTGATTTACTACAACTCGCTCGGGATGGAGATCCGTCATCTGGCCGTTGTTCTGCCGATCTACGGGGCGCTGCTCGGGATTCTGATGGTGAGCCGGATTCAGTACATTCATTTTGCGAAGTGGATCCTTTCGCTGAAACGGAACCGGAAACGTCTTCTTCTTGTCGCGGTGGTACTGATTGCGGCATGTTTTGAATTGGAGCTGACCGCGTTTGCGGCAGTAAACGGTTATATTCTGCTCGGGGTGCTCTGCGCGCTCGGCCGGAAAATCGGTCTTCTGCGGACCGCAGCGGAAGAAAGGAGAGCAGCATGAAGGTTCTGATCACCGGCGGAGCGGGATTCATCGGAGGACATCTGACGGAAAATCTTCTGGCGGACGGGCACGAGGTGTTCTCCATCGACGATTTTTCGACGGGATCTCCGCGGAATCTGGACGCGGTGCGGGAGAATCCGCGCTTCCATTTTGTCGAAGGAAACATGATCCATGCGCCGGAACTCGATGAGATGGTGCGGAAGGCGGATGTGATCTTCCATCTGGCGGCCGTGGTCGGAGTGGATCTGGTGGTGCGGGACCCGATCGGAACCATCATGACCAACGTGAACGGGTCGGAACGGATTCTTTCCCTGGCGTCGGAGCACGACCGGGAGATCATTCTGGCATCGACCAGCGAGGTGTACGGCAAATCGACCCGCCTCCCCTTTTCGGAAAGCGACGATCTTGTGATCGGGCCCTCCACACACTCGAGATGGTCCTATGCGTGCAGCAAACTTCTGGATGAGTTTCTTCTGATGGCCTACCGCCGGAACAAAGGACTCCGCGGAACGGTGGTTCGTTTTTTCAATACGGTGGGTCCGCGGCAGACGGGACAGTTCGGGATGGTGCTTCCGCGCTTTGCGGAAGCGGCGCTCCGGAACGAACCGCTCCGGATCTTCGGAACAGGGAAGCAGACACGGTGCTTCTGTCATGTGGCGGACACGGTCCGGGCGCTTCGGGGACTGATCGGACGGGAGGAGGCATACGGACATATTTACAATATCGGCTCCACGCGGAGCATCACCATCGAAGACCTTGCAAAGCTGGTGATCACCGAACTGGACTCCGGATCGAGCGTGGAATACATTCCCTACGACAAAGCGTATGAGAGCGGTTTTGAAGACATGCTGCACCGCGCGCCGGACTGCTCGGCGATCGGCAGACTGACCGGGTGGAAAGCGGAAATTTCCCTGGAACAGATCATCCGGGATGTGGCGGAAAGCATGAAAAAAAATTGAAGGACGGTTGAAAAAACCGAAAAATATGCTATATTCTCTTTTCTGCACACTGCCGGGAAAACGGTGTGCGTTTTACAGGGAAACAACCAAACGATTGAGGAGATAGAAAATGGGCGTTCCAAAGAGAAAAATGTCGAAGATGAAAAAACGTCAGCGGATTGCGGCGAACAGCTACGCGGGCGTTCAGGCGAACTTCTGCGCGAACTGCGGAGAACCGGCGGCCCCCCACACGGTCTGCAAACACTGCGGGACCTACAAGGGCAGACAGATTCTGACCGTCGAACAGTAAGGCCGGCAGCCAACCGGAGAAGCACAGGCTATGAAGATCGCAGTTGACGCAATGGGCGGCGACTATGCCCCGGGAGTGGTGATTGAAGGCGTACTGCTCGCCTTGGAAGAACTTCCGAAGCTTCAACTTATTCTTGTGGGGCATCAGGAGAAACTTTCCTTCTATCTGGAGAAGGCGGGTCTTCTGCACCATCCGCGGGTGGAACTGGTCCACGCGGAACAGGTGGTGGAGATGAGCGACCATTCGACGGATGCGCTCCGCTCCAAGAAGAAATCGTCGATCACGGTCTGCGCCGATCTGGTGAAGGCCGGAGCGGCGGATGCGATTGTATCAGCGGGGCACACGGGGGCCGCGGTGGCGGCAACGAAGGTGCGGCTCCGGACGCTGGAAGGGATCGACCGTCCCGCGCTCGCCACACTGATGCCCGCCGTCGGCGGGAAGAATGTTCTCATTGATGTGGGAGCCAATACGGACTGCGATCCGATCAATCTGGCCCAGTTCGCCGTGATGGGAGAGCTGTATGCGCAGTTGACGTTCGGAATGGAAAATCCGCGCATCGGGCTTCTCTCCGTCGGCGGGGAAGACGTCAAGGGAAACGATCTGACCAAAGAGGTGTTCAAGATTCTGTCCCGGATGCCGATCAACTTTGTCGGGAACGTGGAGGGACACGACATCTTCCATAAGAACACCTGCGATGTGATCGTGTGCGACGGCTTCATCGGAAACTCGCTTCTGAAAGCGTCGGAGGGGTTGGCACGCGCCACCTTCCACTGGCTGAAAGAGGCATTTACAAAAAATCCAATCCGTCAGACCGGCGCGTTTCTGGCGAAAGAGGCCTTCCGGGAGCTGAAACAGATTTCCGATTCCGAGGAATTCGGAGGGGCGCCGCTGCTCGGCATCCGCGGAGTCTGCATCATCGGTCACGGGGCGTCGACGCCGAAAGCGGTGAAAAATGCGATCCGTCTTGCCGACACCTATCTTGCCGTCGGACTGACCGATCGGATTGTCAAACGGATCAACGAATGCGGAATTGCGGTCAAACACGGTTGAGTTGCCCGTTCTGCAAGTTTAACTAGTTTTAAAGTAGGAGTCTCATCATGGGAATCGTGATTAAAGGAACCGGGATGTATGTTCCGGAACGGGTTCTGACCAACGCCGACCTGGAAAAAATGGTGGAGACCTCCGACGAATGGATCACAACACGCACCGGAATCAAGGAGCGTCACATTGCCGATGCCGCCACGACGACCTCCATGCTTGCGTGCAAAGCGGCGGAAAAAGCTCTCGCGATGGCGGGAGTCTCCCCGCAGGAACTGGATCTCATCACGGTTGCGACGGTCACGCCGGACAAGATGTTCCCCAACACGGCGGCTCTCGTGCAGAGGGAACTGGGAGCCCGGACATGCCCCTGTTTCGATCTGGAGGCGGCATGCTCGGGACTGCTCTACTCTCTGGAAGTGGTGCACAGCATCCTCAAGGCAAATAAGAATTACCGGAAAGCGCTGGTGATCGGAGCGGAAAAACTCTCGTCGATCGTGGACTGGACGGACCGCAGTACCTGCGTGCTGTTCGGCGACGGCGCAGCCGCCCTCGTGCTGGAACGGGACGACTCCTCCGACAACGATTTCTACGTTGCCGGAAAACTCGCCGCCGACGGCAACTACGGCGATATCCTTCACCTTCCCGCCGGCGGAAGCGCCATGCCCGCCAGCCATGAAACCGTGGACGGAAGACTGCACTATATCAAAATGGGCGGTCAGGAAACCTTCAAGCTGGCCGTGACCGGAATGACCAACGCCAGCAAAGAGGTGCTGGCGGATGCAGGAGTTTCTCCGGATCAGATTGCATGGGTGATTCCGCATCAGGCAAATCACCGGATCATCTCGGCGGTTGCCCAGCGCCTCGCCGTACCGGACGACCGGGTCTATGTGAACATTTTCCGTTACGGGAACACCTCCTCGGCCTCCATCGGAATCTGTCTGGACGAGCTGAACCGCGCAGGGAAGCTGAAACGCGGCGACTACATCCTGCTGACAGCCTTCGGCGGCGGTCTCACCTGGGGCGCCCAGCTGATCCGCTGGTAAGCACGGCGATCCATGGGATTTCTCCGGGGCGAAATCCATCTGACACAACCAAACCGGAACGCGTCCGGAACGGTACTTCTGATCCACGGTCTTTTTATGGGATCGTGGATTTTGTCTTTTATCGCATCGCATCTGAAACGGGAAGGCTACCGGTGTTACGGCTACGACTATCCCACACGGATCCGCCGGATGGATCATCACGGAGAAGAGCTGGCGGACCGGCTGCTTCTCTGGCCGGAAAAGCGTTTTGATGTGGTGACGCACAGCATGGGCGGACTGATTCTGCGGGAGGCACTTTCCCGCGCGCCGGAACTGCAGGAGAGAATCGGACGGATTGTGATGATTGCTCCGCCCAATCAGGGTTCGGATCTTGCGCGGTTCTGGAGAGAGAAATTTCCTGTGGCGGAGAGACTGGTTGTTCCGCTTTTCGATCTGAGTTCCGAATCGGGTTCACCGGTTTATGAACTTCCGAGTCTTCCGGGAGAGCTCGAGTTCGGCGTTCTGGCGGCGGAGAACGATCATGCGGTTTCGGAGGAGCGGACCCATCTTGCGGGGGAACGGGAACATCGGATTCTTCCGGGACGGCATACAAGCATTCTTTTCCGGAAAAGAACCGCGGAAACGGTCGGGCATTTTCTGCGGCACGGCAATTTCGGAATACAGGGTTGAAACGGGAAAGAGAGCGGATATATTATCCGGAATGAGGAAGAGACGGGGGAGGAAGAGCGTTTTGTTTTTTCATTCAAATTGAGGAGGATTCCGGATGAAGGGGTTGATGGGACTGCTGGCTTCCGCCGCACTGGCGTTCACGGTTTTCGCAGAGGGGGGAGCATTGCCGAAGACAAAATATCCGCCGCTGAACGAAACGCTGTTTCAGATGTATTTCAAGAAGGTGGAACCGTCACAGCTGAAGGGGAACGTGTTCGACTGGGTCCGGAAGGAGTGTTTTCTGGTTACGGCGGGCAGTCCGGCGTCCTACAACAGCATGACAGCGGGGTGGGGAGGATTCGGAGTTCTGTGGGGACGGGATGTGGCAAGCATCTATGTCCGCAATACACGCTATACGTATGAATTTCTGGAGAAGGAGCCGTATTTCACGCTGTCGTTCTACGAGAATCCGGAACGGGCGGAGCTGATGCGGGTCTTCGGACGGATGTCGGGAAGGAACACGGACAAGATCCGGGAATCGGGCTTCACGCCGGTCAAAGTTCCGGGAGGCGGAGTGGCCTATGTGCAGGCAAAATGGATTCTTCTCTGCCGTCGTCTTGCCGGAGTCGAACTGACACAGGACAGGATTCCGCAGGAGATCGCCCGGAAAACCTATGGAGGAACCCGGGATTTCCATAAACTCTACATCGGAGAGATTCTCGGGGTCTGGATCCGCAAATAAACGGGAACTCCCCCGGTCTCCTTCCCCCGCCGCCCCGACCCGCGCCGGAACAGGTTTTTCTTGGAATATTTTTGGAAAGAAACTTGCGAAAAGAGGGAAAACGGGGTATCTTACCGAATGATTGAATCGGAAAGAAACACACCGTTAATTCGAAGGAGATTTTGTATGAACGGATCCGTATCCCCTCTTCAGAAGGCAAGATTCAGCTACCAGCCGAAACTTCCGGCCGCCCTCCGCAACGGAGCGGCAGTCAAATGCATCGAAGGAGAAAAACTGCAGGCATTCGCGGATGCAGAGAAAATCGCGGCCCTCTTCCCCTCCACCAGCAATATGCCGGTGCTCTCGTTTGAGAAGGCCGATTCGAAAGGGGACAGCAAACCGATCCACGTCGGCGTGATTCTCTCCGGCGGACAGGCTCCGGGCGGACACAACGTGATCGCGGGACTTTACGACGGGATCAAGAGCCTCAACGCGGAAAGCCGTCTTTACGGCTTCAAAGGAGGCCCCGGCGGACTGGTTGACAACAACTATGTCGAAATCACCGACGATTTCATGAACTCCTACCGCAACACCGGCGGATTCGACATGATCGGTTCCGGCCGGACCAAACTCGAACAGGAGGAACAGTTCGACAAGGCGGCGGAAAACTGCGCGAAACTCGGGATCTCCGCACTCGTGATCATCGGCGGCGACGACTCCAACACCAACGCCTGCCTCCTCGCCGAATACTACAAGAAGAAAAACATCCCCATTCAGGTGATCGGCTGCCCGAAAACCATCGACGGAGATTTGAAAAACAAATACATCGAAACCTCCTTCGGGTTCGATACCGCGTCGAAAGTGTACAGCGAACTGATCGGCAACATCGAACGGGATGCGAATTCGGCGAAGAAATACTGGCACTTTGTCAAACTGATGGGACGCTCCGCCTCCCACATTGCACTGGAATGCGCCCTGAAAACCCATCCGAACATCACGATCATCTCCGAAGAGGTTGCGGCCAAGAAGCAGACCCTCGACCAGATCGTGACCTATATTGCCGAGACCGTGGCGGCCCGCGCGAAAAACAAGGAAAACTTCGGCGTCGTTCTGATCCCGGAAGGATTGATCGAATTCATTCCGGAGATGAACAAGCTCATCGGCGAACTCAATGAACTGCTCGCCAAAGAGGGAGAGGCCTTTGCGGCAATCGAAAACAAGGACGAGAAGATGGCGTTTGTGATCGACCGCCTTCCGAAAGATCTTGCGTCGGTCTTCGCGTCCCTTCCGCAGACCATTCAGCTCCAGCTGACCAACGACCGCGATCCGCATGGCAATGTCCAGGTTTCGCTGATCGAAACGGAAAAACTGCTGGTCGAACTGGTGAAGGCCAAACTGAAAAAGATGCCGGAAAAGGTGAAATTCTCGGCACAGACCCACTTTTTCGGATATGAAGGACGCTGTTCGGTGCCGTCCAATTTTGATGCGGACTACTGCTACAGCCTCGGCTATAACGCCGCCGCGATCATCGGAGCGGGCAAGACCGCGTATATGTCGTACATCAGCAATCTGGTGGCCCCCGCGGAACAGTGGAAGGCCGGCGCGGTGCCGCTGACCGCGATGATGAACGTGGAACGCCGTCACGGAGCCGACAAGCCGGTGATTCGGAAAGCGCTGGTCGAACTGGACGGAAAACCGTTCCAGGAATTCGAGAAGAACCGCAAGACCTGGGCGCTGACGACCTCGTTCGTCTTCCCGGGCCCGATCCAGTACTACGGACCGGCGGAGGTCTGCGACGCGACCACGGAAACGCTGAAACTCGAACAGGCGGGAAAGTGACAATGCGTACGGGCGGAGGAGAAAATTCGTTCGATGCGACCAAGGTGGCCATGCTGGCCCGCCTGGATCTCTCGCCGGAGGAACGCAATAAATTTCAAAGCGAGATGGAAGCGATCGTCGGCTACGTGAACCAGCTTTCCGAGCTGGACGTGGATGGAATCGAACCCACCGCCCATACAACGCCGAGATTCAATATCCTGCGCGACGATGTCGCCGAACGGGACTTCAGCCGGGAGACCATGCTCTCCAACGCGCCGGAAGTCATCGACGGCGAACTGATCCGGATGCCGCAGGTCCTGCCGGGAGAGGGAATGTCATGAACGAACTGGTCAAACTCACAGTCGCAGAAAGTGCGGCTCTTCTGAACGCCGGAAAAATCAGCTCCGTGGAACTCTGCAACGCCTGTTTGCAGCAGCTCGACGAATCCGATCCGGTCATTCAGGCGTTTCTTGCAGTCGACCGGGACCATGTAAAGGCGGCGGCACTCGAATCCGATCAGCGCCGCGCCGCCGGGAAACCGCTCAGTCCGTACGACGGCATCCCGATCGGTATCAAGGACTGCATCTCCGTGAAGGACGAACGCTGCTCCTGCGCATCCAGAATTCTGGAGAACTTCAAGGCGGTCTACGATGCAACCGTGATCGTCAAGCTGAGAAACTCCGGTTTCATTCCGTTCGGACGGACAAACATGGATGAATTCGCAATGGGGTCCTCCTGCGAGAACTCCGCGTTCCAGAAAACCCGCAATCCGCGGAACACCGACTGTGTTCCCGGCGGATCCAGCGGAGGTTCCGCCGCGGCGGTTGCCGCGAACGAAGTTCCCGCGGCTCTGGCGTCCGACACAGGCGGATCGATCCGGCAGCCGGCGGCGTTCTGCGGCGTGGTCGGGTTGAAACCGACTTACGGACGGGTCTCCCGCTACGGTCTTGTCGCATTTGCATCCTCGCTGGATCAGATCGGCCCGATCACGCGGAGCGTGGAGGATTCCGCCATTCTGCTGGACACCATCGGAGGTCACGATCCGGCGGACTGCACCAGTCTGGAAGAACCGTACGGAGGATTTGCACAGGGACTGAAAAACGCCTCGCTCAAAGGACTGAAAGTCGGACTGCCCAAAGAGTATTACGAGCTGGACGGAATGACGGAATCGGTCAAGAAGGTTGCGCAGGAGACCATCGACGCCTTCCGCGGAGCGGGAGCGGAACTGATGGAAGTCTCCCTTCCGCACACGAAATATTCAATGGCCTGCTACTACATTGTGGCGACGGCGGAAGCCAGCGCCAATCTGGCCCGGTTCGACGGCGTCCGCTACGGCTATCGCAGTCCTTCCGCCCGGGACGTGCTGGAAAACTACGTTCTGAAGTGGAACCTGCGGGGCAGCCAGTGGACGCAGGAGCGCCCCTGGACCTTCCACCCCCGGGGCTACGGTCTGCCCTGGACGGCGGAGGACGAAGCGCTGCTGGCCCGGGTGGAGCGCCGCGTGGGGTCCGGCGACGTGGTCGTGCTGGCGGGCAAAGCGCCGCCCACGGCTCCGGATACGTTGTTTGCGGACTGGTGCCGCCGCCTGCGCAAAAAGGGCGCGGATGTGTACATGGACGCGGACGGCGCGCTGCTGATCGAGGGCGTGAAGGCGAAGCCTACGCTTATCAAGCCTAATG
>ERZ824600.1620-NODE-1620-length-26840-cov-11.192981_pt1 | contig 26840 bp, 23 predicted proteins | sample MGYA00519933_ERZ824600 | MGnify/ENA primary metagenome ERZ824600 (study PRJEB31778, sample SAMEA3449178) | human gut metagenome | biome: human gut; feature: human-associated habitat; material: faeces | place: United Kingdom | collected 2010/2012 ... | reverse complement strand
ACGGGTGGCCCATTTTTCAATGAGCGACCGGCCCACTTTTCAATGAGTATTTACAGTGAAATAATAGAGATATTCCGTGATGTGGTAAAGGCTACCGCCGAGGATTGCAAAATCATCATAACCCATTACCGCAGTGGCGAAAGTGAGAAAATCTCATGCCCGGAGATTAACTACACATTCGGCAACTCCCGGTACGTTAAGGATAATCTTGATGAATTGAGCAAGACGCCTGCTGGAAATGAAAAGAAATTTCCGCTTATCGCCTTGTTCTGCCCGTTTCAGGAGAAACGCGATTCCCCGGACTATTTCAGCAAGGCTACGGTTAATGTTCTCATCGCCTGTTCCTCATCAAAGGAGTGGAGCAATCTAGAACGTCGTGAATTGTCTTTCCAGAACATCTTGCGGCCGATATACAAACGACTGCTGGAGGCACTGAAGGAAGACGGCAGATTGGATTTCGGATATAATGGAGTTGTTAGGCACAACTACTCTGAAAACTATTCTTATGGTCGATATGGCGCTCACGATGGCACCGGGGATGCCGTCAGTGAGCCCATTGACGCCATAAACATAACGAATCTTGAATTAACAGTAACTAATCAAACTTGCAGATAAAATGAGACCACTTAGATCGTGTGATGATTCACACCTCAACACAGGACTATCCAAATGCCCTGTCGATTTCGCCCGAATGAAAGGCGCAATCATTGTACCTTACGGTACTAAACTCCCGGCCCAATTGACACTTGAAAAGCTAACTGAACTCGCCCATGCGGATGAGAACGAGCGTATTTACGGCATCGGCGGTTTCTGTGAGTATGCCCCCGAAGGCGGCGAAGCCCAGACTGGCGCCGTCGGCTATGGAGGCTTACGTGTGACCGGTTACAGCGACCGCGCCGACACGTTCACACTCGACAAGAACTACCCGGAGCTGCACTCATCGCTCACCAAGTCCTCCGGAAAGGCATGGGGCGCCTATTTCTACGATGAGAAGAACTACATCTACGGCCTCGACGACGGCACCGATGTTCTGGCACCGTTCCCCATGTCAACGATCCACTCAAACGCCACGCCTTACTCTACCAGTTCGGCCAAGTCAACGATGACAGTCAAGTTCTGTCACGAAGACGCCCGCGCCGCTATCGAGCACGCCGACTATGCCAAGCTCAGTTTCAATCCCCAGCGTGCTACCCTGGGCCTGACCGCTGTAAAACTCGTAAAGGTGTCCGACACCGGCAACGACTTCAAACTGATCGAGAAAATCGGCGGTTTCGACTTGACCCCGACTTTTGGCCCGCTCATCGCCGACAGTGCCACCGCTATCTCCGGCGCCACCGCAGCTACCTACGATGCCGACAAGAAAACTCTCACTCTTACGGTTTCCGGCAGTTCATCAGCCGCGCCCAAACTCAAAGCGCCCAAGACGCTGCTTGAGGCCGGAATCGAAGGCATCGAAGAAGTGTAACCGCCATGTTGAAGTATGAGAACGTGACATTCCTCAAGGAACCTGCCAAAAGACTGACAAGAGATGAGTTCATCGCCCAACACTTGAATGTCTTTTGGCAGGACCGGAAGGAATCAACCCGGCGCAAGATGCTCGGTACAGTCCATGACCTTATCACGGGAGCCAATAAAACAAAGAAGTGATAATCCGGGCGGTGGTGAAAATCTCCGCCCCTTAATCTATCGGTATGGATATACAAGGAGTCCGTGACATAATCCACAAGATTGCCGAGGGGTTTGAGGACAATGCTATGCAATGTCTTGAATACCACTCCGGCAATATAGTGCTTGCCATTCAAGAGCAGATATACAGCGGTCAGAATGGCGAGGGTGAACACCTGTCGCCGACATACGATTCCGATCCATACTTTGAGGAGGAGGGGCCGTGGTACCACCGCGCCCAGGAATACAAGGCGTGGAAATATACTATCACACCGCCAGTAGGCAGTTCCTTGTTGGGTTTGCCGCCGCGCCCGGATAACGTGCCGAACCTCTTTATTAACGGTAAATTCTTCTCGGAGATCACGGCCACTCGCCGGGGAGATATGCTTTATGTTGACCCCGGCAACTGCGACGGCCCGGATATTGTGGCAAAGTATGGTGAGTCATTGCTTGATATTGGAGATTCTGCCGTGGTGTATTTCAACCGAGAGTATATGTGGCCGGCAATAGAGAAATTCTTTAATGATTGCGGATACCGATGAGTTGTGCGTGCGAACATAAAAAACTTGCAAGTGAGTACAACCGTATGTGGCGATTGGCAAAGGCTACGGCCAAACTCCATGAACAAACTGTCGCTCTTTATCAAAATGAAGATGGCACATACGGCTTTACAACAGATACCGAAATTGATAAACCGATTGTAGAATACATTTCACCATATTAACGATGGCAATAAAAATTACTGACCTCGTTGACCCGAATGAGATTGAGAAAATAAAACAACTTGACGCCGAGTTGTCAAAGGTTCTTGACACATACACCAAGGTGGCAAAAGATCTCGCCAAAGGTCTTGAAATAAGTGTCAGCGTCGTGGGAGACATTGACAGGCTTGAGAAAGTCCTTGTCGATAAAGGCAAGGATGCTGCCAACGTGCAACAGCAGCTCACGCAGGTTATTGAGGAGCAGGGCAAGGTCATAGCCAATACCACCAATACCATCTCCCGGCAGCTGATGGAACAGGAGCGCGTCAATAAGACCCAGCGTGACGCTTACACCGAGTATGAGCGTGTAAAAAAGTTGCTCGACCAGTATCATGATACCTATGAGGGGCAGATTAGTCGGCTCGTGCAGTTAAACAGCCAGCTTGAAGCGAATAAAAAGGCTCAAAAAGATAATGAGAAGGCCCTGTCTATGGGCCGTATGTCCATGGGACAGTATCAGGCAAAGCAAGCTGAACTGATTGCACAGCATCGTGCCCTAACACAAGAGAAACGTACTCTCACGCAACTGATGACGGCCGAGGAAAAGGCGGCGCAATCCCAGGAAGGCAGTTACGCGCATATGTCGCAACAGTTGGAACTGCTGAAAAAGGCTTATAAGGATTTGAGCGATGAGGGTCGGAATTCCGATTTTGGCAAAGAGTTGGAAGAGTCTATTCAGAATCTTGACGCCCACCTCAAAGATATGGCCGCTGACATGGGCGAATTTCAGCGTAATGTCGGTAATTATGCCGTGGCGAATAATGACCTAAAGAAGAAATATGATGAACTTGTAGGCACACTCGCTGCTCTTCAATCCGCATACGGAAAAATGTCCGAGGCCGATAAAGCGAGTGCAGAGGGCAAGGAATTGGCCGCAAGCATAAATGAGGTATCTGTTGCAGCAAAAGAGACCAAGAAAACCCTTGATGAACAGACTGCGGCTGTTGAGGATGCCCGTCGATCTCTCGGAGAGACCGGTGGCACAACATCAAGTGTCAAGCGTGACCTCAAAGAATTGGTGCTTGAAATTGCCAATCTCACTATCGAGTACCAGAATCTGTCGGAGGAAGAGAAGAACTCGGCCGAGGGTCAGGAACTCGCAGAGCATATCCGAGACCTTACCGAAAAGGCCGGTGTGTTAAAAGATGCCATTGCGGATACCAACGCCGCCATAACCAATGCCGCGTCTGATACTCGTGGGTTCGATCAACTTAGCGGAACGATTCAGCTTGCCATAGATGGTTTCGGCCTCGCCGCCGGCGCCGCCGAGATGTTAGGTATCAGTGAGGGGGAATTAGCCGAGATTCAAACCAAACTGCAAGCCGCCATCGCTGCCAGCAATGCGATGACAAAGATTCAAAACGCTTTGCAAAAACAGTCTGCAGTGATGCAGGGCGTGGCCAATCTCCAAACCAAGGCTGGAGCCATTGCGATTAAACTCAAGACTGCCGCCGAGGGCAAAGGAGTTGTTACTACGAAACTGCTCACTGCCGCTCAATGGCTGTTCAACAAGGCGTGCTATGCAAATCCGATCGGGCTTCTTGTTCTCGCAATAATGGCCTGTATTGCGGCTGTGTATGGGCTTATAAAGGTTTTCAATATCTTCGGAGGTGACAGCGAGGCCCGAAAAAAGAAGTATGAGGAAGAGAAAAAGGCTCTTGAAGATTTAAAAAAGAGCAATGATAAACTTGAAGATCAAGCAAAAGCCCGTGGCGTTCAGGAACAGGAATTGAGCAACCTTGCCATAGAATGCCGTAAGGCTGAAATGGACCAGGCAGAGAAGGCTTTTGCCGCCGCACGAGCTGCATACGATGATGATGAGGATGAATACAAGGAGGCTCTTGACGCCAAATTGCAGGCCACCCAAGACTACTATGCGGCTCTTGAAGATGCTCATAATAACGTTCTCTCCAAAATCGCCGAGGTCGAGGATGCCGCCATCCGTAACTCAATGGGCGAACACGAATATGCTGTTTATCAGATTGACAAGGCGTATAGGGCGCTGCTTGATACTTGCGATACCTACTATCAAAGACAGATTGATGATTTGCAGAATCTCGGTTTGTCTTTGGAAGAATATGGTCGCAGGGTTGACGCTATAACGGCCAAGTGGAATGAAGAAAAAAGTAAACTTGGTACATGGTATGACTTAAAAACGGCGCCTCATACCGAACTTGTAGAACATGCCCCCGATCCATCCACTAACTCTCCCGGTTATGTCACCACAGAAATAAAGAAAGATGAGCCGAAGGTAGATAAAAAGCGTGTCGATGCCGCAAAGAAAGCTGCCGATAATCTGAAAAAAGAGGTGCAGGCAGGAGAAGATGCGCTGCTCAAAATCATAACCGATAGTCTTGAGCGCCAGCGTCAGACAGAAAACCTTTCTTACGACCGTAAGCTGAAAGAATTGCAGGAAAGACTTTCAAATACCAAATCGACAGAGGTCAAATTGCGCACTGCTCTTAATCAACAGATAGAGGGTTTGACTGCTGAACACAATCGCAAACTTCAGGAGATAGAATTTTCCTTTGCAGAACGTAGGCTCAAAACCGAGGCTGATCTTATATCCTCTCATCTTTCGTATGTAAAGGAGGGGAGCCAGGAAGAATATGACTGGACTCTCAAATCGTTGGATAATCAATTTGCCGCCGAGCTTCTGGCTATTCGCAAGGCGGAGACAGACCAGACCCTCACTGTTGAACAGGCAGAAGAAATGCGGCTCAATCTTGAACGGAAATATCAGAAACTTCGCGAGGATGCAGAGGAAGAACACGCTGAAAAGATTGCCGAATTGATTGAGAAACGATATGCTCAAGAACAGAGCAATCAAGACAATGCCTATATCTCGGCAGTCAATGCACTCAAACTTCGCTATGCCCGGGAACTTGCGGCCGCGAAAGGTAACGTAGCCCAGCAAGAGGCCCTAAGAGCCAAGTTTGAACAGGATCAGGCGATTTTGGCCGAACGATATGCAGAGCAAACAGCCCGGGCATCTATCGCTATGCTCGAAGAGATTCTCAAAAATGAGCAACTCTCTGCTGAAGACCGACTCAAATATGAGCAGGCTCTTGCCAAAGCCAAAAGCGATTTAGAAACCGCAATGGCCGATGCCTCAATTGCCGAGATTACCCGAATTACCGAGGCTGATAATAAGGCCAGCGAGAAACGCACGGCCAATGCTCAACAATGGTTACAAGTTGCCGCCGATTCCCTCAACACCATCAACGAACTTGTGTCAACTGTATATGATGCCAAGATTGCCAAAGTTGAAGAGGAGCAGGAGGCAAACACTGCCGCCGGAGAAGCCGAGCAGGAACGCATCACAGAACTCGTTGAGAAAAAAGTTATCACTGAAGAAGAAGGAGAGGCGCGTAAGAGAGCGGCAGAGGCCCAGACAGCCAAAAAGAATGAAGAGCTGGAAAAGAAAAAACAGCAACTCAAACACAAGCAGGCCGTGTGGGATAAAGCCAACAGCATTGCGCAAGCAGGCATCTCTACGGCTCTCGCTATAATGAACATGATGAAGTCCGCGCCATGGCCTGTCAACATCGCTATGGCTGCCGTTGCCGGTGCTATGGGTGCCGTCCAAGTAGCAACAATTCTCGCCACTCCCATTCCAAAATATGCCAAGGGAACCGACCGACACAAAGGCGGTCCGGCTATTGTTGGTGATGGCGGCGTTCCGGAGTTGGTAATCTTCGGCGGCAAATCATGGATCACGCCCGACACTCCTACACTTGTCGATATGCCGGCCGGTGCCGTTGTCAAACCCTCAATTGACGGCATAGATGACAACACTCCAGGTCTGATGTCTTTGCCTTTGGCCGGTGACAGTGGAACCCCCGTCATTGTAAACAATGATTACAAGCGGTTGGAGGAGAAGATGGATACGTTCATCTTCGTTATGCGCAAGCATTCCAACCGCCAATATCAAAACTCAATCGACACATCATTAAACCGATATATCGCAGACCGTATATGATAGAAAAACTTGAACAACTGACCCTCTCCCAATTCGTAGATCTTGTGTGTGGAGAGACAAGCGTACTTCTCGGTAAGCATGAGATAGGGAACCCGGATAAACTCGCCGTTGCAACTCGTAACATTGTGTTGGAATACCGGTCTATTGCAGATCCCGGCGGCACGAACTCTTATTTGAAGCACGTGGAAGATTGGATAAAAGCAAAAATGAATGTTATCATCTTCACCATGTGCAACAATCTTACGACACTCAAACAATACGGCAGAGCGCGTGAGGTGCTTGTTGCTTACGGCCTGTCGGCATCCGGATGGCCCGATGGCCGAGTAGATGGAACAATTCAGGCCAGACTCGCCCAGGCACAACGTGAACTTGATGACATGGAGACCGAGAACGAGAAGCTGATTGCAGAACGTGAGAAAATCCGAGCGCAGTTCGATGCCCAAACAGCGGCTATCATGGCTCATTTTAAGTTCCAGATTGACCCGGCCACAATCAAAGCGACACTATATGCCAATCTTGTTGCCCGCCACAATCGGGAAATCAAGGCTCAAATGGCCGCGTTAAAGAAAAAGTAGTGTGGGAAAGCAACTATTTTGTGATTAAATTTGTTTAAGAGTAGAAATATTACTACCTTTGTATCGTCAAACAAGAACGATATGAACAGATACAAAGTAAAGGAAATAATCAAGATGCTTGAAGAAGACGGTTGGGAACTGATGACAACCAAAGGCGACCACCGACAATTCAAACATCCGACAAAAAAAGGAAAAGTAACAGTAAGAGGAAAACCAAGTGAAACGCTCGATCAATTTCTACTCAACAGTATATGGAAACAGGCAGGATGGCGTTAAGCCCTCCTCCCTGTTCCACAAAAGCAAACAATAATCAAAAAATCAGTTATGGCAAACCACAAATTGACAATAGATGTGAGCTGGACCGGCAAAAATTTCTGCTGTGCCTGGAGTGATGATGATGCAGGTACAGTGGTTGCCACCGCGAAGACGCTTGCAAAACTTAAAGAGGATTTTGCGGAATCTCTTAAATGGCATATAGAGGGATGCGTGGCCGATGGCGATGTATTGCCCGATTATCTCGTTAATGGAGATTATGAGTTAGAGTACAATCTTGATACAGCGGCGTTGTTACGGGATGCCGAAACATATACCACAATGGCGGCTATAAGCCGGGCATCAGGCATAAACCAAAAGCAACTGTCCCACTATGCTAACGGTATCAAGCAACCTCGTCCTATGCAGCGTGCGAGAATAATTGCCGGGCTTCATGTTATCGGCTCCCAAATAATGGCTCTGTGTTAGTTCTTGTTTGACAGCAGACTTCCACAGTTTAAGGTCGTGATCATGTTCACGGCCTTTTTTTATTGTCCGACTGAATAAATCTTCGACTTGTTGGTAACTCCTTGCAAAACCGCAAGAGTTATGAGCAATCGAAGAAACACCAAGAACCGCAAGCAGTCCAGACTTGCCCGAATAGAGAGGAAATGCGATGTTATCCTCTCCGAGTTAGCAATTATCCGCAAGAGCGTCAACACACGCCACCGTTCAGTGGATGATGCCATAGAGCGTATGCACAACGCCTCCCGGCGCATGAGGACAGAGGCAGAGCGTGACGCCCGTATTTTACGCAGGGTGTTCCAATTCAAATAAATGGAACATGAATATAGAACACCTTGTAGTTGACAATATTACCTGGCTCCGTAAAAAAGCACTGTTGTTTTGTCCGAATGAGTTTGATGCCGAAGACCTTGCCAGCGAGACCATAGAGAAGATATTAAGGAGCCGAGATAGGTTTGACTCGCGCAAAGATTTTAGGCCGTGGGCCCTCACCGTCATGCGTAATACATTCATAACCCAATATAACCGGCGAAAGTGTGTGCCATTTACGGGTATGGATGATGATTACTCCTACGCCTCCCCATACATGGCCGATCATGATTTGGAGATTTCTCATATACTTTCCACGGTACGGGAATGTGCGAGAAAGTCAGTGTCCATTGAGTGTGTTATCCTCTATGCCAAGGGCTATAACTACGATGAGATAGCCAGGATGCTCTGCATACCAAAAGGCACGGTAATGAGCCGGATCAGCAACGGGCGAAAGATGCTCCGTGACGCTCTCGATGGCTAAAATGTCAGTAAATGTTAAGGTGGTAAAATGGTGAAAATCAGATGTAAAATGGTGGCCATTCTGTTTGTGTCTATCGTAAATAATGGCTAACTTTACTACATAATAAAAAACTACAAGTCAAACCATTAACCACCAAAAATCATGGAAAAGAAAATCAATTTCCGCGTAAGAGTGATGAAGTACGCATGGCAACTCTGGAAAGCCACACATCAGGCATGGCGCCTCTGTATGATTAAGGCATGGCAGCTCTATCGGCTTGCAAAAGCCATGCGCGCTGGCGTGGTAACATTCTACTACACCAAAGCCGACGGCTCTATACGCAAGGCTATTGGCACTCTAAAAAATGTGCCTGCCGGTGCCACTCTTGGCGGCAAGAAGATGACTAAGCCCTCATACAAGACTATGGCCTACTTCGACACCGAGAAAAACTCCTTCCGCTGTTTCAAAGTCGAGAACCTCATCTGCGCAATCTGATGGAAATGCTACCCACCAACGCTTACCTCATCACTGAAAAGTGTGGGGTAAGCCAAATTAAACCAGAGAACGGCAAGGAGTTTAAACTTGCGGAGGTGCAGAAATATGTAGATGGCTACATTGAGATTGTGAGGCTCAATGATGAGCAGATTATGGTTGTCAATGAAGAGGGGAAATTCACCAAAGGGTGCAATCAGATAGCCTCGGCGATAGCACATTTGCACGATGCCATAGGTCAGCGTGACTATATCGCCGGAGATGTCGTTATTTGCCCCTTGAAAATGCTCCCGTGATATTTCAGTTTTGAAGTGACATTAGACGCATGATGCGATGACTCAAATAGTTAGGCCGCATTATGCGCCCTTTTGAAAAATCGGTTTTTCAGCCATTTGGTTGAACGTGTAAGGTATTGGGCTACTTTTGCGAAAAAGGACAAAACTATGCTCACAAAGTATATATTGGAAATAGATGGTAAGGACTACGAACTCGGCTCCGATGACATAATGAATTGGGATGAGATTCTATGTGCATACAAGCGCATAGATTACAGCGGCGTTACACGTTCATTCACTTCCCAGTTTCAGTTTGTAAACCGAGCCTATGAGTTGATTATGGCCGCATATCTGCGTGACGGACTTATGACTAAAGTCATCCTGAAATTCTATACTATCACCAATCGCTGGGGATGGGAAAAGCGGTTTGAATTCCCGCTTGATATAGCATCATTGTCATGGACTGACTATGTGCTTAGTGTCAACTGTCTTGACGACAGCCTTGCCGCATCTATCAAGGCTCGTAAAAGCACAAAATATGAGTTTGTTGTCGGTCAGGATTTGCCCATTGCGAACACGTTGAATTATGACCGTATCGCAATGTCAAACATGGTGCAGCACGTCATCACTGGAGATGGGGCAAACAGCCTTAATGCCCAGTATGTAACCCTACACAAAAACGAGAATAAATTAGTACCAACTTATATAGATGGTAATAGCGAGGTTTATGAGAACAGTCCGATAGATTATCATGATCAAGACACTGGAGGTTATGATAGCTTTATTGACGTAAAACATGATGTAGATAATCTTGAACTTAGCATCGAAATCAATACCGATTTCACTTGTTCTGGATTTTCCAAGAATGAAATAGCAGACATATATCTTGTTAGGACGAATAGTTCTGGAGCATCCAGTACCGTTGCAACCGTTTTTCATTGTGCAGGTGATGATGACGATGCGTATCCTAAATCTAAATTCTTAGGGACCTACACTTCTCTTGAAGCCTTAAAAAAAGTACATCCTACGGCAACTGGAGGGTCATGGGCGATAGTCGGTAAAAAGGAGATGGCGATATTGGATTCTGGGACGATATTTGCCGTAATGCCTTTTGGCAATGCGGCAAGCGATTGGGTCATTTCTGATTGCGCTCTATGGGCATATTTTTGGAATCAAAAGGATTTCCCTGCCTTGTACTTGTATAAAAACAAGTTTTCATTCAGCGATCTAAAAGCAGGGGACAAACTTTCTCTTGTATATACGTTCCAGTCGGACGTAAACATAATCGATGGCAGTCCTTCGTTCTCCGTCAAATCGAGAATCCAAACAAGTTGGATAAGCCGGGCCAAGACAATCGGCATAGATGCCATTGCCCCCGAATCTTTGGCAAAGGCCCTCCTTGACAAAATATGCGATAATAAAATACGAATAAACACACATATTGTTAACACTGATGCGAGGATTGGGAAAACCTATCTTCTCGCGGCTGAAAGTGTGCGAGGATTGCCTGTTTCAAAGTTATATACGACTTTCAATGATTTTTGCAATTGGATGCAAGCTGTTTTTGGTTACAGCTATTATCTTGGAGAATTAAAGCGTAGTTGTTTTGTCGGGTTGCAGAGATTTCCAGGCACATGGAATGTTACGATGAATCCCATTCTTAATGAGATGTGTCCGGCGGCAGATATTTCCGGGTTAAGTTTCATGTCAACACACGGAATATTTGCTGTTTATAATAGCAGCAATGGCAATTTTTACACGAAATGGCCAGCTACCGATAGCATTGATGATTGGAAAGAGTATAATGATGAGACTACCGGCAAGGCACGAAAAGATAAAGTTTTTGTAGATGAAACATCCGGGCAAGGCTATTTCGTGAATGAAGAATGGGAGTTACAAGGTTATGATGGAGATATTTCCCATTGTACGCAGGATGAGCAGGATGTGTATTTTACGCCCAGAGCTTCCATGTATAGTGATGAACGCATTATTGAAATCGCTAACGTCCGAGAGTTACGATATTATACCAATAACGACTTTATATTTTCGACTGTCATAGCCGGATATGATAAGCAGGAATATGAGGCAGAATGTGGCAGAGATGAATGGAATTTTGCTGCCCAGTTCACTACCGGCATAGACCTTAATGAGAAAAAGATTGAATTAAAGAGCAAATACAGGGCAGACTGTTATGGCCTTGAGTTCCTGTCACAGGAAAGGGCAAAGGACACTACCGACAATAAAAGCGATAACACAGTGTTCTTTGTCCATTGCAAATCTGTTGAAACGCCGATTACTAACGAGGGATCCGAAAGTAGCGGTGAGGCTACGGGAACAATTAAATCATTGGCTATTGACCGTAGTGTAGCTATAACAGGGGCCTTGACAAATACTGTATTTAACGGGGAATACGCCCCCTATCGTTGTGTGAAAGCGAATGAAGGCTATCTCTCTGCTATTCAGAATAATTGCAAGCTCAAATTTGCCTCGTTTGACGGCAATACCGATATTGCGGTAAACGGGGTAAAGGGTAATGCGGACATTCAACTTCAGAACCGGTTGTTCACTGTCGGCACGGTGGAGTTCACCACCGGCGATATTGATACGGTCATTGACCCGACGGCACTCTACAAGGTGTCTTCTTCAGGGGTGATTTACTATGGTTATATCTCCGAATGTCGAATCCATTTTGCTCGTGCCGAGGCAATCAAATTCAAATTACTTGTAAAGGATATTGAGCTATGATTATCAGCCCATTCACACCGTTATTATTTTCTCATCACAAACATGATGGGATAGATAGCCGCTATATTCAGACATTTGCTCCAACCGACCAAATTCTGATAGAACTTATTTGCGCACCCAATGAAGAAGAGGGCGATTGGGAGTTGTATTCAGAACCTAATCATACTTTGTTAACCGTAATTGAGACTTCTGTATGGGCCATTAACGAATTAACAGAGATTCGCTTTGCTGTACTCTCGCCGTCTGCCGGATACTATTCCATAAAAATAAATGGAATGACAAGTAATGTTTTTCGCATAACCGATGATTTGGTAATACTGAACAATACGACCCTTATTCAATACTCAATGAACAACAACCGGCATAGAAAAGATGTCGTGTTCTTCATTGACGGTATGCAACGTTTCTTTGATTTCCGCGTTCCTGGAGGGTTCAAAGACAGCAACTGGTCATTTGCAGTTGAGGGCGAGCAATTTATTACAGATGAATCCGACATCGTGCAACTGTATGGTCTTGATTCCACACAAAAGAAATTCACTCTTGGAAACAGCGAGGGTTGCCCTGTTTGGTTCGCCGAGCTACTGAATCGGATACTCTGTTGCTCCTATGTCTATTTTGACGGCGAGAGATATGCGAGGAAAGACAACTCCGTGCCCGAAACAACTGTGTTGCTCGAAGGAATCAACTCGTTTGTGTTCACACAGAATCTCCAGAAAGTAGTCAATCTTGACCCGACTCTCACATTGCGACATCAGGCACTTATGCGCCGGATAGACAATACCGATTACCGATTAGCAACAACAAATATTAACCGTTTAATAAAATAACCAGTATGGCAATCACCCAAGACGAAATGCAAAGCATCGTCAGTGCGGTTCTCTCGGCCATCCGTACCAATTCCAGGACTATCGGACAGCTCACGCCGGTAACGATATTGAGCGACACTGATAGTTTTGAAATAGACGGCGGCAAGAGAGTGACCTATGCGGTGCTGAGGGATCTGATATCGTCATTGTCTTCAACGGAACAGGACTCTCTCAGGAACCTCATAACAAAGTGTGAGCTGAAATCGGTTAGCCTAACAACCACCGAGAGTGCAGCCACGCTAACCATTGCGTCGAACGGCAAGACTATCACTGCCAACGTGCCTGTCGCCACGACAAGCAAAGCCGGGCTGATGACTGCCGCCGACAAAGTAAAACTACAAAGTGCCTATGACACGGCCCATACAGCGAGAGACACAGCCAACAATGCCAAATCTAAAGCAGAGAACGCACAGGCAAGTATCACAGACCTCTCGAACAAGATAGGAGCGCCCAATGGGATAGCGTCTCTTGACGCCAATGCCAAAGTTCCGGCTGCCAACCTCCCCGGATTTGTGGATGATGTAGTAGAGTTTAACGCTATGGTAAGTAGCGTTACAATACAACTTGCATCTGCCGCCAATAAATCAACTGATGCTGGATGTATGGTTGTCTATGATTCCGACCGAAATACATTCCTGCTCGCGGTTTCTAAAAAACTCGTTGCCGACAAATCCGAGTGGGAAACAGTCAAACGCCCCATAAAAGTCCTCAGCACACCGTTCCCTGCCGCAGAAATTGGAGATGTGGCTGAAACCATCAAAGTATCGGACTATTGGCAGCTTGGAGATGATAAACTGATACTTAATCCAACGATATTTACCTATTACGGTAATTGGGCTGATGCTGATTCCTTCGGAGAGGCTTCTGCTAATGGCCGTATCCCGGAATCAGGAAAGGTATATATCTGCACCTCTGATAACAAAACGTTCCGCTGGAGTGGGTCTGAACTTGTGACCATCGGTTCCGATCTCGCTCTCGGCCACACAGCCAGCACCGCATTTCCCGGCGATGAGGGCGCACAGCTTCAGAATGACCTTGAGGATCTTGCCGGAGAACACGATGAACTAAAAAATGATTTCAATAAGCTCAACGGCCATGTAGAAGAAAAAGAGATGGGTGAGGTTAAATTTATTGACCTCAACGCCATTGTTAACAATACCAATCCCTACGACTCGCTGAAGGCCGCTCTGTCAGTTGTGCCGGATGAATTGCGTCAGTACGGCGCCGTTGTGCGGCTATGGGTAGAGAAAGAGGATGCCAGCGGCAATCTCGTTGAAAAATGGGAAACTTATCAGTGGACTAAGACTGCTTTTGATGAGGATGCCGATTGGGAAGATGAAACCCAATGGGAGCCGTTCGGTTCTTCCGGTTCTGCTGACGGCAACTGCCTCAACGTGACAGTCGAGATACCCAAATCGAATACCACCAATCCATATTACGACCTCGGCACCGCTATTGCCGCCGTGTTCTCCAAAGACCGTGCGAAACTCGGTCTTCAGATAACCTTTGCCGCCACAGCGACAACATGGAAACAGTACCAGTACATAGGCTCCACCCTTAGCGTCGAAGATTTCTGCAATGAAAGTAATTGGATTGATATGGCCGGCACTTCAGCCGGCACCGAGCCTGTTCTCAACGTGAACGACCTTTGCGGCGAAGGTGCGCTCCAATACGGCGCATATACCCTTGAAAGTGCTATCAAGGCCATAGCTGATAAGGAAACCGAGACAGGCATCACCTACCGAAAGTCAGGCATGGTCATCACGTACAAGATAGGTGACGGCAAATGGGAATCCAAGCAACTCGTTCAGTCAGTAGCAAGTTTCAATGTGCCGGGGGCATGGGAGCCTTTCGGCTCGGCCAAAGGCAGTGAGGTCAAGACCTCCGACAAGCCCGTAAAAGACGGTAAAGATGCGTTCTCTACCGGCGGCGCCTGCGACCTTATCCCTGCCGGGCACCGAGTGACACAAGAAGATGGCACCGTGTCCATACAACTCGTGAACGGAGCCGGAGAGGATATTCTGGACCCGATAGAATTTCTTGCTTCACAAGGCGGTGGCGGCGATTCTTCCGGCACAATCGTGTCAATAGCGTTCCAGAAAGCTCCTCTGTACGCGGCTCTCGGCGCTTCTCTTACCACAAAGGCCGCTATTCGTTCTGTAACCACTGTCGGCAGTGTGGAGACCGACAACTCTATTGAGCGTCTGGAACTCATAGATAAAGACACAAAGGCTGTCGTATGGTCGGCCAATGTCAACAAGGCATCCTCGCCATCAATGACAAGTTTTACCTTTGACCTTGATTTCACCAAGTTCTTCACTGTCGCCGGACAAAAGACATTCACACTCGTTGCCACCGATGACACCGGTCGCACAGGTCGAAAGAACATCACAGTCATAGCCGAGGATTTGACGCTGACCTGCACACAGCGTCTATCCCAGACCATCGCGCCTACTGATACGCAGACATACGTTGAGATGTATGCGTTCTACAATAACCAATCAGAGGGCGGTATCCGATGCAATGTGGATATTCTCATAAACGGAGAGTGGCAGAACATTCATAGTGATGTCGTTACCAATGCGTTCTCTCGCCCGGTTATGTTCAATGCCACGCAACTTGGCCTTACTCATGGAGCCTACAAACTCCGTCTGCAGGGCGAGAGCGTCGATTCCGGTGTTAAAGGCAACATCGTTTACTCCTCAATCATGTGCGTCGATCCATCCAGCGATGAAATGCTTATCGCTTTGCGTTACGATGACACTAACAATGGTAAAATCCGACTATTTGACACCGTGAGCCTTGATGTGGCCGCATATCGCAAGGTGGACGGAGTGGAATCCTCTGCGCTCGTTGATCTGTGTGTCGGCAACACCAAGATAACCCAAGTCAAGATTGACCCCGAAAAAGTGTTGAATGTTCGCAAGCAGATCAGCGGTTACAATCAGGGGGACACTCTTGTCTTTGAGGGCCGTTTCGGTTCAGTTCACTCTCCGAGTGTTGAGATTGTGGTTGATGGTAGCGCACTTGATATCTCATTAAAAACCGGCGCTTCATGGGATATAGATTTCAGTTCCAGAACAAATGATGAATCTGACCACACCATCAGCGACCAAGGCTATACCTTGACTGTTCAAGGCTCGAACTGGTTAACCAATGGATTTGTGGAGTTTCTCAGTCAAAACTCACTGCGCGTTGCAGAGAATGTAAAAGCGTATTCGACATACTCTCCATTCGGCTTCTCCACCATTGAGCAAACCGGCGCCGCAGTTCAGATGAAGATAGCCACGCGCAATATCCGCAACAAGGAGGCTCGCCTCATCTCTTGCTATGACCCCGATTCCGGAGCCGGTTTCTATGTGTGCGGTAACAAGGCGGCTATCTTTTGCAAGAACGGTGTCAATGCCGTCGAGGAACGGCCGCTGAAGAATAACAAAGACCATACTGTTGCTTTTGTCGTTGAGCCTGCATCGGTGTATGTCGAGCGTAACGGCATCCGATATGCCAATATGAAACTCTACATAGACGGAGAAGAGATGGCAACCCTCGGCTATGTTCCGGGGCAGGGTAACGTATTCTGCCCGGCCACCATGAGTTTTGACGGTACTGATGGCGATTTATATATCTTCTATATCCTTGCTTATCGTTCTTACTATGAGTGGGCACAGGCTTTTGACAACTATCTTGTCAAAGGGAACGACACTCAGGCTATGGTCGAAGAGTACGAGAAAGAGAACGTGCTTATTTCGCAGACGGCAGAAGGCACCACCGAGCAGCGCCCGTCGGCCTCCGCATTATGGGCTCGCAAGATTCCGTACATGGTAAATGTCGCGACTGATGAGGTCTTCCATGTATTTGACTGTGGCAACGGCTCTGATGACAACGGCATGACCACCTCGCCAAAATTCAAAGACGGCATACAGTTCTTTTACGACCCTCGCAAGCCGTGGCGCTCATACAAGGCCACCAAGGTTACGAAAAAGCGTCAAGGGACAACCTCTTCACAGCGTCCGTTCAAAAACGAGGATGACGATTACAAGAAGTCTCAGATTACTCCGCTTTATCCGGAATACGCTACTGATGCAGAACTACGCGCCGGATTGACAGCAGAAGAACTTGCCGACATCGACACCACATTCAAACTGTTTGCTCTCGGATATATCCGCATCGGAGACAATACCATGCCGATTCAGCGAGCCATGAACAAGATTGATTTCTCGGACAGTTCATGTGCGAACAATGGCGGCGTGTGTGATATGATGAACGCAACCTTCCGCGCCCTCGGACCATCGTATATGACCCCTGCCCAGCGTTTCTATGACGGCACATGGGACAAAGGCGATGTTCATCTTACGGGTATCCAAATGAACCATTCAATCGCCAATTTCCCTTGTGCAATCTTCCGCTCGACATCTGACACGCTCCAGAATGTATATTTCCATCTGCGTGGCTCCTACATGGAGAGCAAGAAGGAGCAACGAGCACTCGGTTTCTGCGATATTCCCGGCTACAACAAAGGCTGTTTAAACTATGGCGATTTCAAAGAATTGTTCTGTGCACCCGGGCAGACCCTCGCCGATTATATCGCCACTGCCGATAAATCCACATGGGAATATCCGTCCGACATCGAGGATGTTGACAGCCCCAAGCACAATGTCATTGTTATCTCCGAATATTGCGGCCGCTCTTTCCGTGTGTTCCGCCGTACTGAACCCGGCGCCACATGGGTGGAAACCACCGGCAGCATGAAGCAGGTCAACGGCAAGTGGGTAATCACGGGGGATGTTGTCAACCCTGTAACTGGTTTTGAGTTGCTGAACTATACAGGCATTTGCTGGTGGATGGGAATTGCGACTGTCGCCGACATGATGAAGATGGAAACAGGCACATCCTCATGGGTAAAGAAACTCGTTGACAGCGGTCTGGTATCGAATACATCATACCCTGTATGGACTCAATTCTTTGAGTGCATGGTCGAAGATGACCAACTGGCAATTGACTACGCTATGGGCCGAAAGGTGCCATACGAACTGTTCAATGTACTCCGTTTCATGGATTCCGTTGACTATTCCAAGACCACACTTGCCTCAACGTGGAAATCACGGTGGCAGACCGAGGCGTGGAAATATATGTCTATGGAGTCCGTGATGGCATACCATATCTTCACGGACTACTTGGCTGCGATTGACCAGCGCGCCAAGAATATGCAGCCCATGTGGTTCCTTGAAGACGGTTGCAAGATTGAGAACGGTGTCTATTCCGGCGTTGACGGCATGGAACCGATGCGAATGTATCTGAACAAGGTATATGACTGCGACACCTGCAACGGTCAGGATAATGACGGCGGCAAGACCTGCGATCCGGAAGTTGACCCCGACAAACCGAGCGATGAGGCCACGGGTTACACCAACCCATACGCAGGCTGGGGTTCTATTCTGTTTAACAACATCGCCAAGTGCAAGAAAGACCTTATCCGCAGTGGCAGACCGGATGACAGAGGTGTTTATCCCAACATCTCACTGATGACCGTAGCGGCCGCAATGCGTTCAGCCCAAACCACGCTCCCCGATGGTCGTACTATTGCTCCGTTCTCGCCCGACGGTGCCAAATACTACTTCCTGGAGCAGCGCATCAACGTGTGGCCCAAGAAAGTCTGCACCTACGACTGTGAACGAAAGTACATCAAGTTCACATCTCGTGCAAACCGTATCTACTTTTACGCACATCAAGGCAGCGGCCGTTCCGGAATAGAACGTTTTATAGAGGTTCGCTGGCTCGTTCGAGATGGTTTCTATCAGACCGGCGGTTTCTTCGCTGATCCGTTGATTACTCGTATCAACTGCCGCGCCAACGCCAAGATACGCATCACTGCCGGCGCCCGTGGCTACTTTGCCGTAGGCTATGAGAACGTTGGTCAGATTTCTGGTGAGGCCGTGTTCCTTGAGGCCGGGGAGTCTTATGAGTTCTCCGATTTCTCAAAAGTCGATGGCACCACGCTCTACATCTATCAGGTAGCGCGTATGTCCATGCTTGACCTGTCGGATTTGACCATATCAAGTGCCGACGGCATCGCAAACTGCAAGCTGCTGGAGATTCTGCGCATAGGCTCTGCCACACACGTTAACACACCTTTGAGTTCCTATCCGATGGTGTCGGCATTGACACTCGGCTCATTGCCGTTCCTGCATACTATTGATGTGCGCAACACATCCGTAACCACGATGGACTGTTCCGGCTGTCCGCGACTGGCACACGTTGAGGCCGAGGGGTCGCAGATGTCGTTGATTACGCTGGCACCCACATCGCCTATCAATGATGTTAAGTTGCCGGCAACGATGACAGATCTCCGTTTCATAGGTTTGCCCGAACTGACTTACACCGGCGCCACTGACACTGACGGCCTGCGTATCTCGGCACTTGCCAATGTTCAGAAATTACGCCTCGAGAGTTCTCCGAAGATTGAGGCCGTGACTATCTTAAAGAACATCGTCAGTGCTATCGGTTCAGCTCTACGCTCTGTCCGTGTGGCAGAACAGGCTCTCAAAGGCGATGCGACCGAGTTGCAGGCCATGATTGCCAAAGGCGTAAAGGGTATGAACTCTTCCGGTGATGAGAATCGGCCCGGTCCCGTCGTGATTGGAACGTATGAACTTACTCGACTGCTGGAGCAATCCGAGATTGATGAAATCGAAGATGATATTGAAGGCATAACCATCTCGATTGTGGTTGAGGCTTTCATTGACACTATCGACCAGATCAACGGAGAGTATTACAGTGGGGATTCCGAGGTTCCGACAATCACTCTTGCCAACATAGGTGAGCATATCGCCTATTACAATGGCGAAACCTACGCGGCCTATATCGCCCGGATCGCAGAGGAAAACAAATCAATACATCAAATAATAACTCAATAACAAACTCGCTATGGCATCTAAAGAACAGAGTGTAACACTCCTTCGTAGAAACAAGCGGGCCCAGGTCGAAGCTCTCAACTCCCTCGGTTTTAATCTTACCGAGGGGGCGAGAGCCGCCGACTTCCCCATGTTCATCAAGTGGGGCGCCGGGCTGCTCGATGTAACCGTTGCCGCCAACCGCAAGAGCGACAACAAAAAATTTTTCTTTACTGTTGAGGAATGGCAGTCGTTGTCGGCCACAGAGCAGGGATTGTTCCTGTTGCGTGGTGTGCGTGTCCGAGCTTGCGGCACATCGTTTATCATCGCTCCGGATACAATCACCAACAAAGCATGGGGAGCGACCAATGTGTCTGTTCCGGATCTCCATTCCTACCAGTCGCAACGCGACCTCTATTCCTACTACGAGGCATATGAAGAAACGCTCCTCATCGTAGAGGGATTTCAAAACTCTGCAAGCGGCAGTATTCAAGGCGCGCCGGCGGCAGAGGCTGCACTTGCATACAAGGCGTTCACACTGTCGCGTGACGGTCTTGAGGACACATCAGAGTGGTGTCTGCCGACCCCGGCCCATCTGATGATCATGTTCCGCTGGATAAACGAGATTAATGCCGTGCTGTCGGCGGTATGGTCAAGTGATTTCGGCCTTATCCTTACCGGCCACTGGTCTTGTGGCCGATGGTCTAACAATGAGGTTTACCGCTGTGATATGCAATCTTGCGGTTCTATCTATGTAGAAACGCCTGTCAACCTTAAGGCTGTTCGCCCTATCTGTCTAAACTAAACATCAATCAGCAATGGAATACGACAACATTCAAGAGGCGCAACTCATGCGCCAGAACATAGCCGACCAGATTGCGGCTCTCAACTCCCTCGGTTTTACCGAGATAGACAGCAATACGCCCCTATCTGTCATCGCTGACTATATGCGATGGGCCGGTGGTCTGCGTGATTTGCGGCTCGCCACAATCAACAAAAACACCGGAGCTTATTCCGACTACTCCGAAGAGGAATGGAACGCTTTGAGCGCATCAGGAAAGGCCGCTCTTGTTAAGCTGGGCATCCGTATCCGTGCCGAGCGTCAGGATTTCATTATCAGTAAGGACAACATCACTCGTTCAAACGGTTCTTTTGACATTCCCTGGGCACCGAACAACAGTATTGATGTCAAGGGTCTCACCAACTACGGACCCGGTGCTACCGGCCACATGAATGACATAGACGGCAAAGCCAATACCGACCTCATTATAGCCCACGGTAAGGCCAACAACATCACCTTTGAGGCTGCCGAACGTGTGCGCGCCTATAAAGCCTCAACCGTGGCAGACGGAGGTTTCGACGACCCTACCGAGTGGAGCCTACCGGCTATCGGTCAGTTATGGCTGCTCTATAAATATCGAGCCAAAATCAATGCTGCTATAACGCTCTTCTTCGGAGCCTCGGCGCAATTGATAACCGACTCATGGTATTGGTCCTCAACGGAATACTCATCTTCCGTCGCGTGGTTCGTCAGCATGACTTACGGCTACGTCAACTACGGCAACAAGGCAGCTGCAGGCAGGGTTCGCGCTGTCGCCCCCGTGCCCGTTGCCTCGGCGACACCCCAAGTAGTCTATGACATACCATTTTCTACCATTATTGAGGCGTGGATTGACTGCGAGCGTAACAAACGCTCCAGCAATTCATGCACCAAATTTCGTTGGCACGCCGCCCGTGATCTTGTTGAATTGTGGCAGGAGATGAGAGAGGGCAGGTATAAGCCAAAAGCATCAATGGTCTTTATGGTTACGCACCCTGTACTCCGTGAGGTCTGGGCCGGCGCGTTTCGCGATAGAGTTGCGCACCATTGGGAACATCTGCGCTATCAGCCAATTATCGAGCAATACTTTATTGACGCCGGCGATCGTTCCATGAATTGTCGTAAGGGCTACGGCTCATTGCGGGCCGTCGAGACATTCAATAAGGCCATATATGACTTTACAGAGGGATATACGCGTGATGATTGTTATATAGTCGGTGGAGATTTTGCCAATTTCTTCATGTCGGCCGACAAGCCGCTTATATGGCCCATGCTTGAAGAACTCATGGTTTGGTCTTATGATAAGCCCGACCTTCAGGCGTTGCTTTACATGATGCACTCCACGATGTTCCACCGTTGTCAGGATAATTACTTCCGCCGTTCTCCGGAGTCTATGTGGGAAAATCTCCCTCATCGAAAGAGTTTATTTTATCTCGACGGTATGCCTATCGGCAACCTGCCATCGCAAAATTGGATGAATTTCGTTGGGGCAATAGCGACCATTTACGCAGTTTACAAAATGAAACTCGATGGGTTTATTATTTTTGTTGATGACTGGCGTTGCTTGGTTCGCACACTCGACCAAGGTAGGCGAGCTATTGATGAGTTTGGAAAGTTTTTGGCCGATGAGTTGCATATAACACTCCACCCGGATAAGATATACCTGCAACACTATACTAAGGGTACCAAAATGGTAGGGGCTGTTATCAAGCCACCCAGTAAGCATTACACCCAAATCCACCACATCAAGGAAATGCAGAAATGGGCAAATCGAGGATTTGCCGGAAACATCAATGCGCCTAAGTTCTTCAAATACCTCTTGGGCGCGTTCAAAAAAGACCGAGTGCTACGGCCATCAAGTCCGGGCCGTATTTATATCGCCAATCGTACACGCGGGCATTTCATCTCGGCCATGATGCAGTTCAACAATCTCGGCACATCGCATTGTAAACGGGTCGCACTCCTTGAGAAGATACGCGCCTCTATAAACTCCTACCTCGGACTGATGTGCCACTATAATTCCTATAATGTCCGTCGGAAAATATGCGAGAAGTATATTTTGCCGACATGGGGGAAATATCTTTATTTTGAGGATGGCTTTATGAGATGTGTACTGCGGCGAGAATATGACAAACTGTATGTTGTGCGCAAGCGGCTGAAGAGTCATAAGTACGCGGCCAAATTTATCCGCCCTATGTGGCAGGTGGAAAGCGTCAAGTAATTTCGCTGTTTTTGCAATCTCCTATAATCTTGTAATTTACACTAATTTGGGAAACCGAAAAATATAAGGTTTGGTAGTCTGAGCCTCTTATTGCCTTACTTTTGGCAAAAAATAAGAGTCATGAAGATACAGCCGGACCACATCAAACATTTTGGCGTCTGCCTCGCAGTCGCTTTCTCCGCATCATCAATCGAGGCTGGTTTTGGAGCCTCATATGGACAATCCTTTGTCGCGGGCTTAATAGCCGGTGGCGCTATTGGCGTGGGCAAAGAATATGGAGATAAATTCGCTCCCGGCAACAAATGGGATTGGAGCGATATTTCTGCTGATATGGTAGGTTCTATCATCGGTGCTGCTCTCGGTTCACTGCTCTCACTGACCAATCATTAAACATTATAAGACATGAACAATTTATCTGAAATCCTACGCTGGGTGTTCACGGCTATTGGCGCTATTCTTGCGATCATCGAGCCGACCTATCCCTATCTTTTCATCTGCACCATTGTAATTCTCGCCGATTGCTACACGGCATGGTCACTCTCAAAGAGAGCACGTAAGGCCCACCCCGAGAAGGTTAGTAAAGACGGCAAAAAATTCAAGAGCCACAATTTCGGTAAGGTCATCGAGACATTGCTGAAAGCGTATGCGCTTATCATCATGGCTTTCTTGATTCAACAGTACATAACCAATGGCTGGCCCATAGACCTTACCAAGGTTGCTGCCGGAGCAATTTGTTTCTGGCAACTATGGAGTATCCTTGAAAACGAGAGCAGCTGCAATGACTCAAAATGGGCGAAAATCGCGCAAAAGATACTTGTTGACAAGACTTCACGGCATTTCGATATTGATTTATCCGAACTAACCCCCAAAGAATGATGGTAGAACTTTATGACGCCGGACACGGCATAGACACTCTTGGCAAGTGTGCCCCCGATATGAGCCTCCGGGAGTATAAAAAGGCTCGCGAACTTGTGAAAGATATTGTAGCCCGTCGCCGTGCGATTGGCTATGATGCCCGTATCCTTGTGCCCGAAGAAAAAGACATAAGCCTTCAGGATCGTTGCCGACGAGTCAATGAAGTTTGCAAGCAGGTCGGTAAAGACAATGTTCTGCTTGTATCGGTACACTGCAACGCGGCAGGCGCCGACGGTAAGTGGAAAAGTGCCGGCGGCTGGTGTGCTTACACATCGCCGGGACAGACAAAGGCAGACATACTTGCTACGAATCTCTATGAGGCCGCACAGACCGAGTTAGCCGATTACATTAAGTATTTCCCCATCCGTAAGGCGAAAGGCGACTACGACAGCAAACAGCAGCCAATCCGCACTGATTATTCTGATGGCGACCCCGACTATGAGGCCCGGTTCTATATTCTGGTTCACACCCAGTGTCCGGCAGTTCTCACGGAGTCGATGTTTCAGGACAACAAGGCCGATGTCGACTTCCTGCTTTCCCCCGAGGGCCACAACGCCATCGTAAATCTACACGTCAAAGGCGTGGATAAATACATCAAATCCCAAAAGAGATGAAAAAGGCTGTATTCTTTATGATGCTGATTGCGCTTGTTCTATCTGGTTGCAGGACACAGAGGACGGCCCAGACTCCATTGCCGCCGGTAATCCTCAACAATTCGGACAGTGTCTGGGTGGAGTCAACAAAAGAGACTACCTATGAGCCTGTCGATGTCGCATTGGATCTGCCCCAGCAGTCCGAGACCAATGTGACACCCAATGACAGCAGTCATGTTGAAACCGATTTGGCGTTTTCTGACGCTTGGTTTGAGGATGGTGTTTTACACCACCTCATCAAGAATAAGCCCGGCCAACTGAAAGGAACCGCGTTTACTCCCCATACCACAGAGCAGACCAGTAAAGAGGCTGTAAAAATCAAAGAAGTTCCGGTCCCGGAGCCATACCCAGTCGAGGTGGAGCGAGAACTCACGCTGATGGAACAAATAAAACTCGCTGCGTTCTGGTATCTTATAGGCGCGGTAATTGTGAGCATAGGTTATATCTTCCGTAAGCCGCTCCTTAAGGCGTTACGCAAGATTATAAGGTTGAACTGACATTTTTTTGATTACGAAAAATAGCCGCGTTGTGAAACGTGGCTATTTTATTTCGGGGAGCAGTGAATAAATACGGGGGAAGATTGTATTCTAACTTTGGAACGCCTCTGATGATGTATGTGATGATGTGTGGGCGTTCCGTCTATGGGCTGCCGTGAGGTAGCCCATTTTATATGGTCATGTTGAGTGAGAGGCCGAAACGCTCAAGTATCCGTTCAATCTCATCGGAGGCTTTCACGCCAAGCCGATTGACTTTTAACAAATCTTCTCTGGAAAGTGTTACCAAGTCTTTCAACCGACGCACACCGGCAATATCAAGCGGAATTGCAATCCTCATCGGTATGTCCAGTTCAGTTATAGATGATGACAACAGCTGCTCCATGTGCAGCCTCATCTCATCATATTTGTCAAAACTTGTGTCAAGTGTCGGTGCTGAGTACATATTGAGGAGCGTTAAAAAATGGAGAGGGGAACCACCCCCTCCCCCAAGTCAAACCAATAAGCCACCGAATGGTAGGAACTTATTGATAGTGCAAAGTTAGCATTTTATTTCAGATTATCCAACACCATTCTGACTGCGTTTGTTGCTTTCTCCGGAGTAACGGAGATGTAGGCATAGAGTGCTGTGCTGCCTTTGTCAACTCTATGACCCAAGATATAGTCGATGACACTCTCACTGATGCCGAGATTGAAGGCGTGTTGAGAGAATGACTTTCGGGCCGAGTAATATATGAGTTGCTTTATGCCGGTAGCCTCAGCAAGTTTGGGCATATTCACATCAAAGAAATAATGGCAGTTGGATATACGTTGGAACTTTGTTACTTCAAGGTGGCCGTCCTTGCCTTTATATTTGGCTATAATCTCTTTCGCCTCATCGGGTATATTGAACTCCACAAATTTGTTTAGTTTGGGCCGGTTTTCGGTCTTCTTACGGACATAGTGGAGAACCTCAGTCTGCTCGTTGAAGTTGATGTCGAGTAAGTCCACCATGTTAATGCCCCCGAGATAGTAGGAGAGCATGAAGAGGTCCCTGCATTTGATGAGGTTCGGTTTCGTACTGTCGAGGTCCCGGATTTTCTTAACCTCATCTACCGAGAGCCATGATTGGCGTACTTCCATCTTTGGCAGGTCATAACCAAAGAACGGATCTACGCGATACTGAACATAGCCGCACCGCTTGGCATAGTTGAGCAGGACCATGAGAAACACAAGATTTGTGCGAACAGTTGTAGGTTTCAGTTTTCTGTCCCGGAGATGCTTATCAAGGCCCAGAATGGTGCCGTGGATAATATGCTCCGCGAGGACCTTATCTCCGATATAACTCACGATGTTGTTCCAGATGACCTTGTAGCATTTGACAGTCCCTGGCTTGATATGGGCATTAGCCATATACTCCTCGTAGATTGACTTGAGGGTGCGATGCTTGTAGTTGCCGGCCGTGCGCAACTGATATACCAGTTCAGGGCAAGTAAGTCCGTTGATGTATTCAAGTTCATCGAGCGCCGACTGATAGCGCTGGAGCAAATTGCGAATCTTGGTGTTGAGCATGGTTGCATCAGCACGTTTTACCACCATGCCGTTCTTAAACTCTTTGTTGGAGTCAAGGATAATGTCAGTGACGATGTAACGGGTTTCACCGTTGTGGGCAACTGAAATTCTGACCTTGTTTCTGCCGCCCTTGATGGATTTAGAGGTCAAAACGACCGCGTTTAATAATGCCATTTTTCGGACAATTTTTAGGAAATGTTTAGCGCGAAACAGCCAGTTTTTCAGTTGTCGGGGATTGTCGAAACTGACCGTCTCGCTGATTGATTACTAATATTTCCTATTGATATTCAGTCCTGTCAGCCATTTAAGGCTCTTTTTACGGCATTTATATATAAAAATACCGGCAAACCAAACTCGGTCTGCCGGTTGTATTGATAAATTAATGT
>ERZ824600.1619-NODE-1619-length-26864-cov-3.314932_pt1 | contig 26864 bp, 14 predicted proteins | sample MGYA00519933_ERZ824600 | MGnify/ENA primary metagenome ERZ824600 (study PRJEB31778, sample SAMEA3449178) | human gut metagenome | biome: human gut; feature: human-associated habitat; material: faeces | place: United Kingdom | collected 2010/2012 ... | reverse complement strand
TGTGCGAAGACTGAGATGGTGTCTGAGGACAATACAGTAACAAATGAAAATATTGTCAGCACCACAGGAACTATTGCAATTAAAACAGAAGTAATAGAAACAGAAGCAATAGAAACAGAAACGCAGGATGCAATCCAGCCATCTTCCAATCAACCACCGGAAGCCGCGCCGGAGTACAAGATCATCATGGTAGGGGATATACTGCTTCACACTCCGGTGGAGGAAAGCTGTCTGCAGCCGGATGGAAGTTACGACTATAATTCTCTGTTTTCCCATACAAAAGAGGAGATTGCTGCAGCAGATCTTGCCCTGGTGAATCAGGAGGTGATCATAGGCGGTGCGGATCTTGGAATCTCCGGGTATCCCTGCTTCAATGCGGATTACAGTCTCTGCGATTCATTGGCGGGAGCAGGCTTCGATGTCATCTGTCATGCCACGAACCATGCTATGGACAAGGGACGTGCGGGGCTGGTAAACTGTGCAGAGCACTGGAGGGACGAATACCCACAGATCACAGTTCTCGGCATCCATGATACTGCGGATACCTCCACTTCCTGCGGCGCAGATCCGGCAATCATTGAGCTGGGAGACATACGGATTGCAGTCCTGAACTACACTTATGGAACCAACGGCATTTCCCTGCCGGCGGATATGCCCTATGCGGTGGATCTGTTGAATGAGGAGCAGGTGGCGGCAGATATTCAGAGGGCAGAGGAATTGGCGGACTTCACCATCGTATGTCCGCACTGGGGAACGGAGTACAGGCTGACGTCAGATGCTTCCCAGGAGAAATGGACCAGAATATTTGCGGAAAACGGTGCGGATTTGATCCTGGGTACCCACCCGCATGTCATTGAACCCATAGAATGGGTGACAGATGAAGCGAGCGAGCATGAAATGCTGGTCTATTATTCCCTGGGCAATTTCGTGAACTGGACCTCCGGCACCGGAGAGGGAGTCGCTAACCGTATGGTAGGCGGCATGGCAGAGGTAACGATTACGAAAAATGATCACGGAGAGGTGGAGATCGCTGACTATGTAGTGAAACCTATGATCAGTCATGTGACTTCCGGTCCCGAAGGTGTGACAACATATTTTCTGGAGGATTATCCGGAAGAACTGGCAGAGCGGATCGGCGAGCTTCCGGTTTTCGCGCTCTAATCGTTCACGGGCATGATCCACTCCGCCCCGCTCAAATAGTTTGGCTCCATCCGTTAGCAGTTGATCCCGCCATTTGTAGTACATCCCCTGCGAGATTGCATGCTCATTGCACAATTCGCTGACCGGTATTCTTCTTTCAGTCCCTCAAGCACTAGCGCGAGCTTTTCCCTGCCTGTCCATTGTTTTTTCGTGGCAATGATCTCTCCTTTCCGATGACTCTCTTAATTTAGCACTTCTTTCAATGGGAGCAATATAAGGAATCTGCGGATACAGCTTACCCGTCTCCGGAAGGCTCTGGAACAGAAGAATTTCTCTCCTCTGACACAACTGCATGCTCTGCAACTGATCCTTCAAGTTCTGATTCATCTTCATGAACGTCTCCACCTGGTTCCGGTGGATCCCCGTATCTTCCAGGTCTGCGAAGCGATGAAGAACGATCCCGCGCGAAGCTGGTCCAATGCGGACGGGGCGAAAATGTGCGGACTGGCGGTCAACGCCTTCATCCGGAAATTCCGAATGGAAACCGGAATGCCGCCCTACCGTTATCTCACTTGTCTGCGTTATTCCATCGCGGCCAATCTGCTGGAGTCCAGCGGAATGGGGCTGAAGGAAATCTGTGAAAAAATCGGCATCAAGGATCCGTTTCATTTTTCCAGGGAGTTCAAACGCATCTATGAACGTCCGCCCTCCGTGCACCGGAAGCGGCGATACATTCAAAAAACGGATTCGAAGGAGATGGAACAAAACACTTCCGGGAAAGATTAACATTGCTTCCCATCCCCGAAAAATTCACTCTTCTCAAATGGAAATGACAGGGAACCGTCAAAAGTCCTTGTTTTCCGGAAAAACTGCGGTATAGTAGTCCCTGCTCCAAACAAGACAAACTTAAAAATTTTACTATGAGGCAGAGCCATGCACGGAATACTGGAAGATTTTCATAAACTCGCCAATCAGACTGAAGACTGGATGCGCGACCGGATCGACCGAAAGGCTCCTGGCGCAAAGGAAAAAGCAGAAAAACTGATCGCGGAACTCAAAGAAAAAATGGAGGAACTGCGCAATCTGCCGGATGATCCGGAACGTCTGCGCAGAGAACCGGATTCCCTGGAGGAGATCCGGGCTCTGCGGCCGGCAGCAGATCACTCGCCGCGACCGGTGGAGCCGAAACAGCTCGCATCGCGAATGGCGGGCGCTCTGAACGGCCGTCTCGCCGGATGCACACTCGGGGCGATTGTCGAAATGTGCTCCGAGGAGGATATGGCCGCTCATGCAGAATTCGACCACATGAACTTCCCGCCCGACGATTACTGGCGCACCGCCGGACAACCCTCCTGGCAGAGACGCTATCTGACCGGAATCCCCGAAACCTACACCCGGGACAAGATGCACGGCGTGCCGGTGGATGACGACATTGCCTATACCCAGCTCGGACTCCTGATCCTCGAAGAGTGCGGACGAAACTTCTCAACCACCGATGTGGGCCGCATGTGGTTGAAATATCTGCCGATGGCCTGTACGGCGGAAGAGGTCACGCTGAAGAATCTGAAAGAGGGGGTCGCACCCGAACTCGCCGGTCGGATCAACAATCCATTCCGGGAGTGGATCGGTGCAGATATCCGTTCCGATGCCTGGGGATATGCCGCGGCAGGAAATCCTGAACTCGCCGCGGAATGGGCCTGGCGCGATGCAGTTCTGAGTCATCGCTGGAACGGAGTTTACGGAGAAATGTATTTTTCGGCGGCGATTGCGGCGGCGTTCACCGTCGATCATCCGAGAGAGGCGCTCGAAATCGCTCTGGCGGAAATCCCCGCGGAATGCGAAATGGCGGAAACCGTACGCTGGGCTCTGGAGCGTTCCGGAAGCATTCGGAACTATCGCGAGGCGCGGGAAGCTGTGATGGAGCGATTCGGTGACATGAGCTGGGTTCATACCCTGAACAATGCCGCTCTGACAGTATTCGGGCTCACGATCGGTGGACGGGACTTCAGCCGCGTCATCGGCGAAACGGTCGCCATGGGACTGGACAACGACTGCACCGCCGCAACAGCCGGAAGCATCGTCGGCGCGGTGATCGGCATCGAACAGATCCCTTCGCACTGGACGAAGAATTTCAACGACACATCCTTCTCCTATCTGAACGGGATCGAACGCTTCTCCATCCGCGACATGACCGACCGGTTCCTGCGTTTTGCCCGCGGAGAACAGTAATTCCGGAAAGCCGGATCACGCATCCGGCGTTCCGTCCGCAGGATTCCCGGAGAGGATCACCTCAAACATCGGAGGGTTCCTATCCGGGATCTCACAGGAAAGAAAAAGACGGAATCCGTATCCGGCTTCTCCCTTTTCACTGGAGAGGAACCCGGCCTGGTACCCGATCGGAATGCCGTCGATCGAGCGGGGAAGCGATGGGGGAAGAAACGCCAGCGACGCAGGCAGTTTTCCACCATGCGTCCGGCGGTATTCCAGAATCTCCACGGCGATCCGGACCATCTGATGATACGCCTCCACTTCCGTCCGGATGAAATGAACCAGAAAAAGGTTTTCTGCCAGCGTTAACTTTGTCCAGTTGAAGTATTTTTTCCGGATGGTATCCTTGTCGACACGGGCTGTTTGCATACGTTCCGGCAAAGGCATCTTTTCCGGGAAAAGGAAAAGTTCCGCCTGCATCCGGAACTGCCGGAGGAGGTACAGGTGATCCCGCAGGAAATGAACCCGAAGAAAGAAAATCATGGAGGGAAGCGGCGGAAGCGAGCCGCGGATTCCAAAATGGTTTGAAAAGGCTTCCACCATTTCCAGACGGTCGGATAAAGAGTCTCTGGAACGGAAACATTCATCCCATACGGTTGTTTCCGAGCCCATGGCGCGCGCAAATACGCGTCCGAAATTCGGAGGAGCTTCTCCCGCAAGCTGAAGCATCTCTTCCCGCGAAAACGCCCCGGACGCCAGAACCGGAGAGAGGGAGTTCAGACGCAGGACTTCCATCCGGTCCGCCAGAAGTCCGGCAAACAGGGTATTGCCGCAGAGCATCCAGTCGCGCAGGCGCTCCAGTTCCGCATTCGACCGGAAAACCACCGCTCGATCGGATGCGTTGAGCTGCAGTGTGAAACCGGAATACAAGGCGGCGATCCGAAATGCTTCCATCTCTGACAGCTGCATATTGAACAGCATATCCCTTCCGGGCCAGTCATGGACAATGTTCTGCGGCGGCAGTTTCAGCAGAGCCTCTCTGGCGGCGAGGAACGCCGGGGTTTTCTCCAGCTCCGCCAGACACCGCATCATTTCCCTTCTGCCGGGACGGTATTTTACCGGCTTCACACTGTCCGGAACGGATGCAATCAGCGATTTCAACGGTTCGGCTTGAATGGAGATTCCCGTCTGCTCCCGTTTTCGGAACTCCGGTAACTCAACCGATTGTCCGAGCAGACGGGAAAGCGTGTTTTTTTCCCCGGTGATTTTTCCCTCCAGGATCTTCTCACAGACCGGAATTCCAAGCAGCAGAAGCACCCAGCATCCGATCGGGAAAAACACGATCCCACTCCTCCTCCCGCCCCCTTCCCGGATGCCGAACGCCGAGAGAAAAAGCAGAATCTGTCCGCCGAAAAAAAGAATACCATCCATCTGCGGCGAAAACGAATGCGTCATCGGGATCACTTCCGCGCAGACGCTGGTCAGAGCGCAAAGAGCGGAAATCCATCGTCGTCTCCGGAAAAGAAACGGAGCCAGCGCCAGTCCGGCCAGAGGGAACACCAGTGCAAAAAGCCAGACTCCGTATCGGAAACGGCGGACGCACGGCCACTCTTCGGCAAGAGAGAAAAGAGCCTGTCCGAGAAGAACGGATCCATACGCCCAGCTCCCGACAAAAAGAATCCCTCCGGCCGCGGCACACGCAATCGCGGGAATCTCTCCATTCAGAGTCGCCGGAAGCGGATACATCAGCAACAGCAGGAAGAACATCCACCACAGCAGAAGTCCGCTTCCAAAGAGAAAGCCCTCTCCGGGCGAATTCCGGAAGAGAATCCGGGAGACCATGGTCCGGTCTTCTGTCTGCATGAAAACACTCCATCCTGCCGCGAACACGGGCGTTTTTCTGAGTTTTTTATATGATATAATACACGTCGTCCGGGGAATTGCAAACCGCGGCAGTCTCCGCTCCGGGCGTCGTCATTCCCAGTGGAGGATTTCCGGCGCGCAGACGATCCGGCGGTCGCAGGCCGGATCCGTCATGACCTCCTGAAGCAGAGAGACCGCCGATTCCGCCACCTTTTTCCACGGAAAATCCACACTGTATCCATGATACACTTCCCGGTGAAGCGGATGGTCATATGAAAGCGTCACCACGGATTCAGGATATTCCGCACGGATCTCCTGAACCAGCCGGGTATACTGATTGTAATGGACCAGCAGAACACGTTTTCCACGGCTCACCAGCTTGCGCAGACGCTCTTCGAATCCGTCCTCCTTGACATTCACTTCCAGGATTTTCATTTCCGCATTTTCCGCCATCAGTCTTTCCCCGAGCAGATGGAGCGAGTCGTCCGGGGTTTCCGCCCGGAGCAGAAGATATTCCGAACACGCCTCCTCCCGGAAGAGTTTTGCCACTTCGGAAACGATCATCTCCTCCCGCAGGAGGACCGACGGAAGCCCCGGATACGGCGTATTTCCGATGGCGACAACCGGGATTGTCTCCGCCAGTTTCAGCAGTTCCGCATACTTTCCCTTGAACGAGACCAGCGCATCCAGCCAGGAGAACTGCAGCATCTGATCGGTCTGAATCTTTCCGGCGATCCCGTTCTGATACAGCCGGATGTTGTATCCCCGCTCCCCCAGACAGCTCCCGAGTGAGGAGATGATCCGCCATGAACTGCCCGTATAGTAAAACGCATCGCCTTCGTAGAAACAGATTCCGATCAGCGGAGGATGTCCCTGTTCGGGGAAGAAACTGCGGTGCGGATTGGTATATGTCCCGCTTCCCTGGCGGGTGATGATATACTCCGCATCCAGCAGCTTCTCGAATGCCTGATTCACGGTCGAGCGCGAGATCCCGAGAATCTCTGCAAGCTGGCGCGACGACGGGACCCGGACCACCTTCCCCGGATTGTGATAAATAATATTCATCACATAGTTCCAGGCTCTCTGGACCAGCAGTCCCTCCGAGGCGTTTCCGCTGGGACGTCTCACATTCTCTGATTGGGCAGCATTCATTCAGATTTCCGGAAAATGACTTTCAAATTCCGTAGTATATCACTACGGGCTCTTTTTGTCAAATGCCTTTGCCGGACTTTCTCCGGGCCGGAACGGGGAGTCCGTCCGGAAGGGGCCGAGCGGCAGACCTTCCCGGGTGAAGACGTTCGCATCGCCGGGAAACGCATTCCAGGCATAACGGACCACGCGGGGGGCCCGGACTTCCGGAGAGCGGACCACGATGCGCTTCCCCTCCTGAATCTCCGCCTGCGCCCGGTGCATTCGTCCGTCGGCCCCGGCAACGACAAATCCGCCGACAGGCCCCCGCGCGACCAGCCCGGAACCGACATTCTCAAATTCCAGCACCGCCGTATCTCCCTGAATCCTCATGCCGCGGAACCGGGGTCCTGCCGAAAGAGCATCTCCTCCGTAACAGACCCGGCGGGCTTCGCGGGCAAGGCGGAATCCCACCTCCTCTTTCCGCTGCGGATGAATGTCGGACTGATCTCCGACATCAATGGACACCGCCATTCCGGTATCCGGCAGTGCCAGCGTTGCCGCCTGCACCTCCCGAAGAAGAGTGAATCCTCCTCCGCTTCCGGGAGCCTCCCTGCGCCAGGCATCCTCCGGAAGACGCTTCCACGGCGTGTGACGCGAATACGAGGAAAGCTGTACAAACAGAAACGCCAGATGCGGATTTCTCCACTGTCTGCGCCAGTCCTCGATCATCAGCGGAAACAGTGTCGCATACCTCTCCGGTTCCGACGCGTTCGATTCCCCCTGATACCAGATCACTCCGCGAACAGGAAGAACCGTCCACGGCGCCACCATTCCGTTGAAAATCGCCGACGGCATGTCGTGCCCCCGGCTGGAGATCGGATCCGGACGCCGACCCGTTTTCGCCGGATCCGAAACGAATTCCGCCTTCTGCTTCCACTCTCCCGCAAGGGAAAGACTCCTGGTCCCGTTTTTCAGGCAGAGCTGATCCGCGGGAGCGGTGAATCCCCCCTCCCCGGTGTAATCGATCACGCGCACCGCAACAACATTGCGTCCGCTCCGGACGATCCCGGCGGGGACCCGGTACCGGCGCGGGACCTCCCAGTGCGAACAGATTTCCGAACCGGTTGCACCAACCCGCACGCCGTTGAACCAGGCTTCATCACAGTCATCGATCGTCCCGAGAGAGAGGAGCAGATCCTTTCCCGTCCACTCTTTCGGGATCTCCACGCTCTTCCGGTACAGCACTGCGCCGTCGATGCGGTTTTCCAGCGGAGAGGTGGCGGGAAGCGTGACCGTCTCCCACTTCCGGTCGTCGAACGCCGGATTCTGCCAACCGGCGAACTTCCCGGACTCGGACTGTGCAAAGAAACGCTTCTCCCACGCACAGAAACGCGGTGTTTTCGGCCAGGTTTTCAGAGGCGCTCCGCCGTTCGCGTGCAGCGTATCCAGAATCCAGACCATGTCGCGGTCTCCGGAAGAGCGGAAGGCCTCTTCACTGATCCACGGTTCAATCCGGCTCCCGCTCCAGTAGCAGCCGATCAGACCGACCGGCACCTGGAGATCCCGATAAAGCTGGCGGCCGAAATAAAAACCGACCGCGCTGAAATCGGCAATACTCTGCGGAGAACAGACCTTCCATGCACTCGGAACGATCTCCGAATCCTTGCCGGTCTGCGATGTCTTCCGCGGAGTGGAGAGAAAGCGGATACGCGGGAACTCGGCGGTGCGGAGCGCCTCGTCGCCGCCGATGCTCCGCCAGAACTTGCTGGAGCTCCAGAGCGGATACTCCATGTTGGACTGCCCCGCGCAGATCCAGACTTCCCCGATCAGCACATCGGAAAGCGTGATGCTCCTGTCCGCGCCTTGGACGGTGATCGAATACGGTCCTCCGGGCGGGAGCGCGGGAAATTCCAGACACCAGTTTCCGTTCTTATCCGCCCGGGTCACGGACCGGGATTTTCCCGAGATGGATCCGGAGAGCTTCTCGCGGGGCGCCGCCGATCCGGCGATCCGGATCGGCATTCCGGTCTGCAGGACCATGTGATCGGAATAGATCGAACGGAACTTCAGATCCGCCGCGCCAAGCGGCAGAATCCACAGCAGAGCAAGGAGTAGAAACGATCGGTTCATCGGAAGGAGACCTCGATCCGGTTTTTCCCGCTGGAAAGGGGAACGACGGTTTCGACACCCTTCCGGGAAGTCTTGACCTCCCTGCCGTTGACCAGCAGACGGACAGGCGCTTTTTCCGACGCGATCGTCAGTTCCGGACGTTCGAGCGCCTCGCATTCCACGCTCAGACGGGCCGAAGCGGGATCGTAGACGGCTTTTCCGATGTTCAGATTCCGGCTCCGGGTCAGAGCGATCCGTCCGTCGTTTCTCCAGAGGATTGCACCGTACTCTGCGCCGAGACCCATTCCGGGCCAGTCGTAGATTTTGACGTTGTTTTCCCGTTTCTTCATCTCATTTCCCCACTCCGTCAGCGGGAGTTTCCCCTTGTGGAAGTAGGCGAAGGGTTTGAGATAGGTGTGGCGCAGATTGAGTTTGCCGTCCTTGACGAGTTCACGGAAGGGTTCGCCGGAAAGATAGCGGTCGGTGTCGTCGGGGATCCAGGTCTGGTAAAGACGGATCAGCGGACCGGGCATGCCCTGCGAGAAATCCCACATGTCGTGCGCGGAGTAGAAGTTCCAGTCATTCTTGAAGACCGAGATCGCTGCTCCGTACTCCGAGAATCCGCAGATATAGGGATTTTTCGGCGTTGCGGGATCCAGGGACTCCAGATAGGAACCGAAGCGGAAGCGGCAGAGCGTCGGGAGAGCTTTCCGGGCGGCCCGGTAGAGTCCCTGCGCCTCCGCCTCGCGGTCGCCGGCGATGCGCCCGAGACGGGAGAAGAAGATCATGCCGGAATACTCGCAGTTGAGCATATCGATCCATGCGCCGACCCCGTCGTCGGAGAGCGAGCCGGACAGCGACGCATAATCGTCCATCACCAGCGAGAACGACGCTCCCCGGCGGATCGAATCCCAGTTCGCCCGGACCAGATCCGGACGTCCGAACCGGTTCCCGAGCTGTTCCATGACCCAGAGCATCGACGTCACAGCCTCGTTGCAGTCGCCGGACATCGTCGACGCACCATACCCCGGAGCGAATGCGGTTCCGAGCGTCCGGATGGACTTGATCAGCACCTGATACCGGATTCCGCTGAACGGCTCCTCCCGGAAATCCGCCGCCAGTTTGTACTGCCAGAGATCAAACGGACGGGCCGCGACCTTGTCCAGTCTTGTCATCAGTTCGTTCCGGTTCCCCTCGTCCAGCATGTGTGCGCAGTTCAGCGCATTTCCCAGTCCCGAGAGCCAGCGGAACAGGCAGATGTTGCGGAACCACGGCTGTTCGTTCGGGCCCATCGGCTTCTCCCCGTTGAACGAGGTCCAGAAATTCGCGCCGACCGTCCGTTTCACCGCCTTGCGGAAACAGTCGTTCACATAGACCAGATCCGTACTTCCCACAACCGCGGGAAGATGCAGATCGCCCCGGTCCGGCGCTTCGAAGGTCCATTCGATCCAGTTTTTCCCGTTCACGCCGAAAACCGGTCCGTGATTGGCGCGGATTCCCGTATCGGCAAGCGACTCTCCGCACGAAACGGTCAGCTTCTCCCGCAGGGCGAATCCGACCATCGGCGGAAGGGCAGCCCAGGGCGTCATCCGGACTTTCCAGTCACTTTCAACGGGATCGTAGCGGAAGACGTTCCGAACGGTCACCCGTCCGCTTTGCGGATCGATCCGGAACACCTCGTCGCATCCGACCGGGAAGTTCAGCGCCGGCTGCAGAAGACGCTCCGCCTGCGCGACGATTTCTGACGGAAGTTTCTTTTCCCATCCATCCGTCGCCACCTTCTTCGCGCCGAACAGATATCCGGCGGAAATGCGGTCCAGAGAGTTCTTTGCTGTGATCTGAAGAGCGGAAACGCCCGCGTTTCCTCCGCGTCCGGTGATCTTCGCCACAGGATGTTCAAACACGACCAGCAGCGGCGCGGAAGGAGTCGACGATCCGGAGAAAAGAAGCATCCACGGAGCGTTCCACGCGCCATCGCGTCCGCTCTCATAGCTCTGCTTCCGGAAATCGATGATCTTGATTCCGTTTTTCTGCGGGATGGCGCCGTAGCGGAGCGAATTTCCGTCGGAATTCAGCTCGACGGAGCGGCGGCCGGGGAAGGTCCAGCGGACAAACGGAGTGCCCAGGGAAAGACGCAGCTTCCGAAGGTTGTTGCCTTTTCCGATGGTGTATTCCTTGGAGAAATAGTTGATGTCGGTCACCCGCAGTTCATCGGGCTCCTGGAGTTCGGCGCTGCCGATCTGGAGGAGCGGAAGCGTTCCGAATCCGGCTTCGCCGCGGAGATTCCGGACCTCGACAACCAGACGGTTCTTCTCGCCGAATTTCAGCACATTTTCAGGAATCCGGTAATTGCGGGGAGCCTCCCAGTAGTTCGGAGTTTTCTCGTCGGTCCGGCCGACCTCTTTGCCGTTGACGAAGAATGTGTCGGTATCATCAATACCCTCGCGGACCACGAAAAAGACCGGTTTTCCCTTCCATTCCGGCTGCAGTTCGACATCCATCTCAAAACGGGCCGTTCCCGCTCCGAACCAGCGGGTCAGCGGATTGATCGCCTGTTCCGCACCGGCGGGAAGCTGAACCTCCCCGGTCGTCTTTGTCACTTTCCAGCTGTTCAGCGGGATCTCGGCCGGGCCGCCGGTGGCAAATCCGAAAAACTGTGCGCCGAGCGAACAGGTCAGATTGGTCTCCAGCGTTCCGCTCTGCAACCCCTCCCGGATGCTCCATCCGAAACGGCCGAAGTTGTGGTCGGAAACGCCGACATGCCAGTCGGAGGAGACTCCGGCTCGCTGAAGGATTCCCTTCCGCCGGGCGGCCTCCTGCTCTTCGATAGTTTTCTTGTAACGGGAAAGCGCGGTCTGCCGTTTTTCATCCGGCCCGAGGATCAGACGCAGCAACGTCAGATCGCGGAACGGACCGTTGTCGATCAGGCTTCCGCCGATTCCGTTCACGCACTGGACCACCGCGCCCTTTTCCGCAATCAGCGGAACGGAGCCCGGCATTCCGGAGAGAAGAATCCGGCTTCCCGGAGCGACCGGGCCGACCTTGTAATGATTTCCGGCGGTCGCCCCGTTTCGGAATGCGTCGGGGAAACGCGGATCGCGTGCGGCGACCGGATTCAGACGCGGCGCCGTCGTTTTGTCATCCAGCAGACTCAGGGACAGCGGCACCAGCGCGCGGACCGCCGGATCCGGCGGATTTCCATAGACGATCAGCCGTTTTCCCTGACGAACCGCCTCGGGGATGCGCGGATCGCCGCCCGGAATGTTGCGGGCGTAGACGATCACATCCGCCTCGGTCGGAGAGGAGACGGACCGGACGAACCCTTCCGCCCGTTCCAGCAGATCATCCCGGAATCCCTGATAATCCCGATAGATCGGCAGGAAGATGTTCCGTTTCTGATAGTCGCGGAACATCACTTCCCGGAGAAGATCGCTGTTTTCGAGTTCGAAAAAGACTTTGACGGCGTTTTCTGCTCCCTCCGGCCGTTTTTTCCCGGGGGCGACGACCGCATAGTTCACGTCTCCGTTCAGCTTGGAGAACGGAGCAATCCGCAGGGACTGGCAGAGGAACTGCGCACCCGGTTTTCCCTTGAATGTCCATGAGAGATTTTTCAGCCGCTCCTGTCCCTTCCACTGGAAATCGCGTCCCAGCTGCAGAACCAGACGACGCGCAACAGGCTTGGCGGGAAGGTCCAGCGGACAGCGGAAAGTTTTTCCGGAAACGGTCGTCAGCACCAGTTCCGACGAAAGGGAATCCCGGCTGTCGCACTCCGCCTGCAGGAGATGAGACGGAATCGCCTCCATTGTGCATGCGGCCTTGATCTCCGCCTTTCCTCCGGCATCCAGCACGACCTTTCGGTTCTGAAGCACGACATCCGTCCCGGCCTGGAGCGTCAGAGACAGCACCATGCCCGCGACAGCGGCAATTTGAGTCAGACATTTCTTCATTCGATTTTCACTCCTCATTCTCACCGGATTTCCTCTTTGAACTCATAAGCCGCCGTATTCACTCCATACGGAGCTCCATGACCAAAATTCTGATTCACCTTCATGGTCTTCGGCCCCTTCAGATTCCGGAAGAGGATCATCTGTCCGGAAGGCGGGCAGATATAATCCCCGAGGCCGATTTCCATGCTCACCGGACATTTCACCCGGGTTGCCAGATTGGCGGTGTCGAAATATCCGAGCGTCTCCGTGAAAGCGGGACGCCATCCGCCCATCCGCTTGAATTTTGAATTGCCCGCGAGATCCGCGACCCACGGAATTGTCGCCTGACAGCGCGTCACATCCGGATCCAGGGCGGCCAGGGCCACCGCCTGGAATCCTCCCATCGAACCGCCGGTCACAAGAAGGCTTTTCCCGTTCCATTCCGGACGGCTTTTTGCATACTGAACGGCCCGCAGATTCCGAATAATCATCTGATAGAAGTCATTTTTCCGTTTGTCGTTGTTATGACGGAAGCAGAAGCTTTTCATTTCGTTTTTCTTGAGCTTCTCATAATATTCCGGTTCGCGGATCGGGTCCTCGCCCTGACGGGCGAGTGTCATCCAGATGTTTCCCTCGAGGATCCGGCTGTTGGTCACCCAGTACCGTCCGAATCCGTAGCCGATCGTGCTGACGATCAGCGAGAGGGATTTCGGCTTTGCGTTGACCGGATAGCCGATCAGTCCGGTTGCCGGCCGTTCGCCGGGATAGGTGGTGATTTCAAATTTGTATACGGCGATCCGCTTGTCGCGCCACTCCACCGGAGTCAGCTTCACCTGATAGGGCTGAGCGAGGAGACGTTTGACCTCGGCGTCCCAGAATGCGTCGAAATCCGCGGGTCTGGGCCAGGCGGGAATTTTTGCGACATCGGCTCCGGCTCCGCCGTCGAACGAGTGCTTTGCGCCTTTGACAACCTTGCCGGCTCCGTCGAGAACATTCACGGTCAGACGGACAAATCCCGGCTTGCCGATGGAGGTGCGGACCACAAGGGGCTGATCGGAAAGGGCTTCTCCGCTTTCGGTTTTTCCGTCATCGCCGCGGCGGACCCATTTCAGACGGCGGCCGGGAACCGGTGCATTGTTTTTGTCGCGATCGACCAGAGTGACCGTGAAGCGCATCTCCTCCCCCGCCTTGTAGAGCAGAGGATTCTTGTCGGTCGTTCCGGTGAAGGTCAGATTCTCGGCAAGGCAGATTCCGGACAGCAGAAACGCCGCAGAGAAACAGCTGAAAAGAACTTTTTTATTCATGGAAACCATCCTTTTTTGTATGATTGATCCGGATTCCTTTGGTCTCACGATTCGTCGCCATAGGACCCGGGTTCTTTCTGAAGTTTAAAGAGACTCTGGCGGGGATACATGGTCTGCGGAATCCAGGCACTGACCCCCAGAATATTGGTAACGGTCTTCATCCGGGACTGCGGAATCAGAAACACCTGGGCGTGCCCGTCCGCCATCACCGTATTGGCATTCATGTTGTGCAGCACGCCGAGACGGCATCCGTTGATCAGCGAGCTTTCGAAGTTGGTCGGCCAGTTTCCGGTATTCTGTCCGCAGTTTTCAGAAAACAGAACCCGCATCGACGGCATCCTGAACGATCCGTCCTTGACATGATGGATCGGCGCATAGTCGGGATCCGACCAGCCGAAGAAAATATCGCTTCCGCCGCCCCACTCTCCGGAGATCAGATAGTTGGTCTGCACCGCGCTCCCGCCGTTCATAAACCGGAGCGCAGTCGGCGACGGACAGAGAAACACCTTCCCCCAGAATGCCACCGTGCTGTTTCCTCTGCTGGTATCCAGATTCGGATTGACGTACGGTCCGCTCTCCTTCGCCCACAATCCTCCGGGATAATACCCCATATCCGCCACATACTGCATCGCGCCGATTCCCAGCTGCTTCAAATTGGAAAGGCAGAGCGTGGATTGTCCGGCGACCCTTGCCTTGTTCAAGGCGGGCAGAAGAAGCGCGGCAAGAATCGCAATCACCGCAATGGCGACCAGAAGTTCGATCAGAGAAAATTTTCTTTTCCTTTCTGACACAGAAATCTGTTTCATAAGAAACTCCTGCATTGAAAAGTTGTAACGGAACCATGAAAGAGGCACCGCCGTCCCGCCCCCTCTTTCGGGACGACCGCGTTCCTGCGCCTCACTCCGGTTTGACTCGAAGCGAAAGATTCCGGACCGCCCCTTCCCCGTCGATCAGGCAGGAGACATGGGATCCGACCACCCAGGCGGGCACCTCCACGCTCCGCTCATACTTCTGGAACTCTCCGGACTGGAACGGAATGGAAATTACAACATCCTTCCGCGCCTTCTTTGAATTTTCGTCGCAGAAATGAAACACGAGGACAAATTTCGCCTTCTTCCCGTTGAGCGTCTTTCCTTCCAGGGAGAACGTGTTTTTTCCCGGAGTGAATCCGGTCAGGGAACTGATGTAGAAGAGGGATCCCTTTCCGCTCTGTTCCCCGTTTTTCAGTGTGGTATCTTTGCCGATGACGTCGTAGCCGTCCGGACGGCCGTCCTTGTTGCGGTCGCACGCGAGGGAGGGGAAAATGTTCCAGGCCGGATCGCTTTTCCCGTCGTAGAGGACATCCGCCCACTCCGCCATGTTCCGGACCGGGATCTTCTCCTCCTTGACCCATGCGAGAAATTCATCGTACCGCTGCAGCAGCTTGTCGAAATCGTTGTTCAGATTATGGAGCCACATGTGGCTGATGACGGGAATGACGGTATTCTTTGCCAGCAGATCGGCAAACGCCTTTTTCTCCTTCTCCACATCCAGATTCTCCAGGGAGTTCCAGTACGGCGACATGCTGAAACGGTGGAAAGGACGCCCGCTGTATGTCGAACTCCAGTTCGGATTGAACACATCGCCGGCCGTATAGCCGAACTGCTTGCCGTAAACGCGGGAGACCTGCTCCACAGAAGGATACAGCCCCCATCCCCCCGGTGTGATAAACGTCCGCGGAGCGGGAAGATTCATCTTCCGGAACAGCTCCCGGGACTGCCCGGCGACCTGCGCCAGCGCCCGGTCGTCAACCCGGAACGCGTTCCGGCTCGCGATTGTGACCTTCACATTATCCATTTTCGGAAGATTGACCTTGTCTTCTCCGAACTGATTGAGCAGAACCGGCTGATTCCCATGCAGGGCGAACAGATAGATCGTTCCATCGGGGAAAACCACATAGCGGCTGGCATCCGAACGATCCCACTTCCCTTCCGTGACCGTCACTTTCTTCCCGTCAGCGACCGAAATGGTCCACGGACGGCAGGAGGGGTGGTTCTTGTCGAACAGGAACTTGAAATAGACCGTATTGCCCGAAACATGGTGAACATAATCCTCCTTTGCCAGTTTTTCCGCCTCTTCCCGGCTTGGCATGGTCAGCTTGATTACCGTATGTTCCGGAGTATGGTCCATCACCTCGTAGCCTTTTTTCGCCATCTTTGCGAGGAACTCCGCATAGGCGGGATTTTTCGAGGCGTTCAGGGAATTGATCGCCATACTGAAGCGGTATCCATGTTTTTCGAACACGGCGGCCATTTTCTGCCAGCGTTCGATCGGCTGATTGTCATCAAACCGGAAAGCGATTCCGGCGACTTTCGGCGTTGCGGCCGCACCTTGAAACAGGATTCCGAACATGACGGCCGCGGCGGCCGTCCACAAAGTTTTCCTCATCTTTCCCGACTCCTTCCACTCTGGTTTGATTCTACATATTCCTTTTGGAGAGAACGCGCGAAACCGATGTCTCTCCAGCACTCCGAACTCCTTTCACCGGAAGTCCGTTAAACTTTTTGAATCAATGGAACGTCCGACTCTTCTCTTCCGCTGACGCCCAGTCCTGCTCCAAAGCCCCTGATCACCTCCCTGAAAAACCGTCTTCTCCGTCCTCCGAAGCGATGATCTTCCCATCCGAAGTGCCTCGCAAAACGTTTTTTATAGATTAACACCATACCAGTTACATACCACTTTACGGTTAAAGTACACGCTCTTCAGGGAAAGTCAAGAGAGAATTCCTATTTTTTTGAGAATCCCCATTTTCATGGATGGCGCAGGAAAAGGAGATTTTCCGGACGGATTCGCAGAAAGGAGAAACAGCGGCGCACAAAACGACTTCTGAAACGCAGAAATCAGGAAAAGAGTCCTGACATCATAGAGGAAAAGGACGGAAAAACGTCCCCACTCCGAACGCATTGAAATCAGGACTCCTCCTGTTTTCCGGTCCGGAATTCCCGCGGCGGCAGACCAGTGGACCGCTTGATGAATCTAGTGAATGTGCAAGGATCGGAAAATCCGCACCTCCGGGCGATCTCTTTGATTGGAAGAGTTGTGTTCCGCAAAAGCGAGCGGGCAAGATGAAGACGCTGATCCCGGATAAATCTCCCGATAGGCACCCCCATTTTCGCAAGGAACTGTTTGGACAGAGTGGAACGGGGCAGATTCAGCTCCCCGCTGAGCAGCATGACATCCAGAGCCGGGTCATCAAGACTTGTCCGGATCAGCGTCAGGCACTGGCTCACTGCGGAACCGGCAAGATATTCATCTCCGGAAGGGATTCCCGCGGCGATGATAAGATTCATCAGCACTCCGCAGATTTTCCGCGGCGCCGTGGGATCGTTTTTTGCCGACGAGAGCTCCTCCAGTCTGGCAAACAGCTCAGCCGGATATTCCGCCACCCTCTGAAGGCGCGGATAGTGAAACGAAAACATGATTGCCTCGGCAAGAGGACCGTCAAAGGAGAGCCATCGGTAGCGCCATTCTTCGGAAAGATTGCGCACCGAATGCTCCTCTCCGGGCATGTAATAAAAGACATGATTCGGCTTGATTTGATATTTTTGACCATACAGGGAAATTTCACCGATTCCCTCCAGTCCCCAGATCAGCTCCACAAAGGAGGCGGAGAAACTTTTCAGGCTGCAGTAGATGTTCTCTTTCCGAACCAGACAGGTTCCTGTTGAACGGAAATAGATGGGCAGAGTCGGCAGGTCGCCGAACACCAGATAAGGTCCTGGACGGCTGAAAATCGTTCTCGACATGAAAAATCTCCCTTTTTTCTTTTTTTTATACTGTACCATAATGGATAAAAATATCAAATTTCGAACATTTTTTCATATTGTTTTTATTTTTCCGATATGCTATAATATTTTCACAAAAAGCAATGCAAGGAGGTCGGATATGAGAAAGAGGAATCAGCGGAAATATTTTTCTCTTATAGAACTGTTAATCGTTGTTGCGATTCTTGCGATTCTTGTCGGCATGCTGCTTCCGGCGCTTCGTTCCGCACGCGGGAAGGCCTGCGACATCCAGTGTCTCGGCAATCAGAAACAGATTGCTCTTCTGCTGAACTCCTATATCGATGCCAGCGATGGCGTAACTCCCTGGCTGCACGGCAATCCTGTCGAAGGGGCAACCGACAAGAACAAATGGATCGGTCCTCTTGTCCTGATGCAGTATCCGAAACTGACCAACTCCTCCTATCCCTATCTGCTGTCAATGGGTGGCGGCATGTATCGCGGACGCGGCATTTTCGGCTGTCCGGCGAATTCTCCGGGGACTCTGGTGGAACACTGGGTCTCAGAATACGGAGCAAACGCGCTGTTCTTCAGCAACTCGGACTACTGGGCGCCCCGCTTCTCCAAGGTGCTGGTTCACAAGATCCGCATGCCGTCAAGACGGGCCGCCTTTTTTGATCTCAACAAAGGAGCCACCTGGTCAGCCTCGCCATACAGCTCCACGCGCATCAATCTGATTCCATCCGGAGCAACCCCTTACGGTTCACTCCGCCATCAGAACTTCAGCGGTTTGAACGTCGCATTTGCCGACGGTCATGCGGAAGGCCGCCGATATTTTTCCATCCCGGAAGAATACTCCTCCGCAAACAACGGATATTTCTGGGCTCTGAAAGACAACTATGTCCCGCAGCCGTACTGAGAATACACTCTGAAAAGGAGCACTGCAATGAAACGGTTTTTCCTTCTGATTCCAAGTCTTTTTCTTCTGATTTCCGCCTCTGCTCAGGAGTTTATCACTGCGGAGGACGGCTCCATGAGCTTCGGCGGTCTGCAATGGTCCTTCCACGGGTTTGCGCCGGGCTGGAAACTCTTTCCGGTCACCCGCGCGTTCTCTCCCGGGAAAGCGGAGATCCGCTGGGATCGACTCTCTTCCGCCCTGGATCTTTCCTTCCGCCTCCGCCATCCGGCTCCCCGTCCGGTGGAGCTGCTGTTCGGCAATTTGAAAATTCCGCTCCGGGAATGTGAAAAAATCGTGTTCGACAATACGGAATTTCTTCTTCCGGAACGGTATTCAAAACGGGATCTTCTGACAAAAACGGTCCGTCGGATCCGTCTTTTCCTTCCCGGCGGCGTGGAACTTTCCATTGTCTCCCCCGGAGAGCAGAAAGTACATCTTCTGGATGCACGGGCGTTTCAGCAGGAACATTTTTCCCTGCGCTTTGAATGCGCCCCGGCAAAGGGGAAGATTCTCTCATCCGGACTGGATCTTCGGTTTGAGGTCTCCCGGGCGCAGTGTGTTCCGGTCGATCTGACCGCGGCGGCCAATTCGACTTTCCGGGACGAGCTCGAAGGCGATGGATCCGGCTGGACCGATCAGGGATCCGGAAACGATCTGCGCGCGTTCCGGGAAACACGCCTTTCGCTGGGTGCAGTTTTCTTTGATGTCATACAACCGCTGAAGAAAGAAAACAGCTGTCTGGTTCTGGCGGGAAAGGAGAGAGGATTTGGTGCGGAGAAGATCACGGTGCGCAATTTGCCGCAGAAGCCGATGAGAACTCTTCTTCTGCTCCATGCATCGGCCTGGCCTCCCAAACCGGGCGGAGCAGTCGGCGAACTTGAAGTTGTTTCCCGGTCGGGAAAACGGCAGAGAATTCCCGTGCGTTCGGGAATCGACTGCGGCAACTGGTGGTCGCCGTTCTCCACGGACAACGCCCGGGTTCTCTGGTCCGCGGAAAACTCATCGGCATCCATCGGGCTTTACATCTCGGCATTTCCGCTGGAGTTCGACGATCCTGATTCGGTCACGTTCCGGATCGGATCCGCGTCCGGCGCATGGATGATCGCAGCAGTTTCGCTGGCCGACCGTCCCGTTTCGCTGCCGGTCAAGCGGGAAATGCCCGAAATCCACCGGGCGGGGAAAGAGTGGATTGCCCTGGCGTTCCGCCGTGTGACAAAGGCGGGCAGTGCGCTTGATTTCACTTTTCTCCGGGATGCCCCGGCGGGAAAATACGGAGCGGTTCGGGTTTCTCCGGAGGGACATCTCACATTCGAACGGGCTCCCGGGAAACGACTGCGTCTGCATGGAATCAATCTCTGCTTCTCGGCAAATTATCTTTCGCGGGAGGAGGCGGACGCATTTGTGGAAGAGGTGGTGCGCTGCGGATACAACGCGGTCCGGTTTCATCATCACGACACGCTGCTGTCGGATCCGGATTCGGACGAATCCGCTGTTCTGAACCGGGAAAATCTGGACCGTCTCGACTATCTGTTTTTCCGACTGAAAGAGAACGGGATCTACATGACGACCGATCTTTACACGAACCGCCGCTTCCGTGCCGGCGATGCGATTCCGGAACGCGCCCCGGAAAACGACACGATGAAGCAGCTCATTGCCGTCAGTCCAGGCGCAATGGAGAACTGGAAACGCTTTGCCCGCGCATGGATGACCCATGTCAACCCGTACACCGGGATTGCCTGGGGGAAAGATCCCGCTCTGTTCAGTCTCTGCCTGGTCAATGAAAACGAACTCACATACGATACGCCGCTTTACCGGAAACATTTTCAGGCATGGTGTACGGATCATCCATCTCTCGCAGGCGAGTCGCCCGAGCGCCGCTACCGCCGCTTCCTGAACGATCTTCAGAGACGGACCACTCAGGAACAGATGCGTTTCCTGAAAGAGGAGTTGAACATCTCGCCCCTTCTGACCGATCTCAATTACCGGAACAAGAGGAACATGGCGCTCATCCGGGAAGAGCTTGATCTTGTTGACAATCATGAATATTTTGACCATCCGACCTTTCCGGAAAAAGCCTGGCAGCATCCTTTCCGGCATACGCAGAGATCTTCCATCCGTCTGAAGGCAATTGTACCCCGGCGGATCATGGCGACCCGTCTCTGGGGAAAGCCGTTTCTTGTCACCGAATACAACTTCACCTTTCCCAATCGGAATCGAACGGAAGGCGTTCCCCTGATGTACGGCTACGCCGCTCTGCAGGACTGGGATGGAATTTTCCGTTTTGCATGGAGTCATGTGCGCACCTATATGGTTGAGCCATCCCGCATCCGCACATTCGATGCAGTGAACGACCCGCTGGCACGGCTTTCCGACCGTCTTGCCGCGGCGCTCTTCCTGCGCGGAGATGTTGCCCCGGGACAAAGACGTTATGTATTCGACGTCTCTCCGGAGGAGGCAGGCAGCAGTGCGGAATTTTCCGTCGATGCGCAGGAACTCGGACTCGTTTCACAGATCGGCAGTTTTGTCCGGCGCGGAAAATCGGCGCCGTCCGGCTGCACGCCCGCCGTTCCGCCCTCCGTGCAGAGCGAATGCATTCTCAGCGACACCGGAGAACTGCGTCTGACGCCGAAAGCCGGTACATTCGCGATAGTCTCCCCGAGAACAGAATCCCTGACTCTGCCCCGCGGAGCGTTGAAAGGCGGCGTTCTGGAACTTTCCGGCGCGAGCTGCCTTCAGACGGTCGCCGCGCTCTCTCTGGATGGGAAGCCGCTTGCCAGGAGTTCTTCCATTCTGCTCCTGCACCTTCTGGAAACCAGCAACACCGGAGCAAAGTTTGATGATTCCAGCCGCCGGATCATGAGAAAAACAGGGGAACTGCCTTTGCTTCTCCGCCGCGGATCGGCGGATGTCTCTCTGCATACGGAAGTTCCTCTCCGGATTCAGGCACTCTCCTGCGACGGGGAAACTCTGGGAGAGGTGAAATATTCGTTTCAAAACGGGAAACTCCTCTTCCGCATTTCCACGGATCTTTACCCGGGCGGAGTCATGGCTTATCACCTGACCTCCACCGTCACGGCGCCGTCCTCTCCGCGGAAACAGCCGTGACATGGGCAGGATGAAGTCGGGAAGGTTTTGAGAAAAGATTCTTTCCTTCCCGGCACCGTTCTGACCCAGACCGTTTCGAAAGCACCTGCATTCAGGGAGTTGCGATGAATTCAAAAAACGGGGTCGGTCCATTTTTCAACACGGAAGTGTCCAGAGAGAATGTCCATTTGCCGTCGGAGGGGGAAAGAGGAAGCCTCTCTCGGCGAATCCCGTTGACGCTCAAGGCGTAACACGTCCAGTTTCCCGGAGGGAGATTCAGTTCGGCAAGAAGTTTTCCAGTCTGGAGAAGAACGGGATTTGCGCCTTTGTCGAAGATGGTGCTCTGATCGGCGCTCATCCGCAATCCGGAGTTCAACGCGGCGGTGGAGTAGACCAGAACCATCCGGCGGCTCTCCGCAAGAGGCGCGCGATCGACCGACGTCAGAAACACGCAGGCGTTCCGGCTGGTGGAGCGGACATGCAGCGTTTTCAGTTCTGCCGACTCTCCTGCCAGCAGCGAAACGCCTTCCGAGCAGGCGGTTTGAACGGAGAGTCTGCAGCTCTGTGTATTCATGAGGAGCTCTCCGGTATCGCTTTCATAGATTCCCGCATCGGGATCTGTCCGGTTTCCGGCAGGGAGGATTCCCCGTTTCTTGAGATCCGCGATCACAGAGGCGAGTTTTGATTTTCCCTTTCCCCGGACAATCTCTGCAAACATCGCCTCCTGACGCACAGGCGAACCGGGAATGGAGGAGAATGTCCAGTCCGCCTTTTTTTCGACCCGGGGAGGATCCAGAACCCGACGGCCCGGAAACGAGGTGACAAAGGTGGAGACGAGTCCCAGTTTGCAGAACTCTTCGCTGACCATGTTTTCCAGCTCCAGAGGATGCCTGTCGAGATACTCTCTGGGCATCCGCACCTCCAGAATCCTCTCCGCCGGACGGACATCGCCGCGAAGGAACAGCGATGCAAGCATGAAATGCGATGCCCGCATAATCGGATTCCATCCGATGTCGAACGTCCATGGTGTTTCGATTCTTCCGTAGCGGATCCGGGAGGGCGCGGCGGCCCAGGTGTGCCCGATCAGTCCGCTGTAATTCTGCAGTCCGGCATAGGCGCCCCAGAGCAGACCGTGCTCGTGAAGGAACGGATTCGGATACGCATGGTTGAGCTCCGTCACGATGACCGGACGGTTGGCCAGACGCATGCCCAGTCCGCCGCGCAGAGATTTGGCCGCCTGTCCGATGTCGCTTCCGGTCTCCATCCGCGTCACCCCCTTCCCGCTGAGATTGTCCGGGTGGGCGAAATACTGGTTGATCGTGGTCAGAGAGTTGCTGACCGTCCGGCCGATCCCCATTTTCATCTGTTTGCCGTTGTTGAACTGCGTGATCAGTCCCCGGTATCCGCTTGCGCGGACCACGGAATAACAGCGCCGGGCGAACTCTTCGACCAGTTTCAGCTGAAACTGATAGTATTCTCCGCGGAAGGCATCCGGTTTTTCATACAGATCGGCGGTGATCTCCTCCCAGGCCGCGGCGGGAACGCCGGTCCGGCGGGAGAAATTCTCCAGCGTGGAAAACTTTGTTTTCAGGTGCGTCTGCCATGCCCGGTTGAACCGTGCCCGCGTCTCCGGAGAAACCCGCGTGAGGCCGAAACCGAGAACCTGCTCATTGACATATTCCACGGAAAGAATCGCCGGATCATCCTTGTAGGCGATCCCCGTGTACGGATTGACATGGTTCATGAAATTGCGGACGGTGTTCTCCCAGAAACGTGTCACCGCGGGATCGTTCAGAAACAGGAGGCACTTCCAGTTGTAGGAGAAATCCTGCGTAAAGCGCCTGCGGTCCCGCGTGCCGAGCGATCCGCAGTCGAACGAAATCATCATGTAAATTCCGTTTTTCCGGTATTCGGCGAATGCGCGGTCGAACAGATCCAGTCCTTCCGGATCGAAGTCACCGCCGCCGTTTTTCTTCTCCGTCGAAATGCAGACCGGGTACATCCGGACGACATTGAATCCGAATCTCCGCAGGTTGTCCGTGTAGCGCCGATAGAACTCCAGATCGGAGGAACAGGGAAACCCCGCGACGGTCCGGTTGTCGCGGATGTTCCAGTAGTTCTGCACCGGCAGAACCGCAAACGTTCCGGCGGTATCTCCGAAGAAGCGCGCTCTCCTCCCCGGGAGTTTTTCGAATTCCAAAGTTCCGTCCGCCGCGGCGCGCACCCGTCCGAACGCACCCGCCGGCGCCGCGCTCCGCAGCGACGACCGGTCCAGCGCCGATCCGGGCACGATCATCAGATCGGGGAAATCCGCCGCCTTCCACTCCGGCCCGATCACGAACGCATCCAGTCTGCGTTCTCCGCCGACCGGGATCTCGCGATTGGAAACGCTGGCGCCCAGCACAATCCAGACCGCTTTCCCGGAGGTCTCAAACTCCACCTCCCTGAGCGGCCGGCCGGGACGGAGCGGAAGACGGGTCATGAAAAACCCCCACTCCCGATTCCCCCGTTTCGACGAGTAGGCGACCGATCCCTGAGAAAGGCGTTTCACATCTCCCCAGTCCGCCAGATGCACCCCTTCGCGGAGCTCGACCGTCTCCGCCGATCCGTCCGCGTACCGGAAACGGACCGTCCCGACCACCGTATTGCGCGGCATCCAGCATCCCGTATTCAGCAGGTAGAAGAATCGGCCGGCCGGCTGCTCCCGGGAAAGATCGACCTTCACCTTCCGCAGTCCGGTTTTGCAATAGAGTTCATGATGAAACGTCAGCACGGCTTTCCCGTTGTTTTTCCGCGGATCGGGAATGCGGAAATCCATGCCGCAGAAGCTCTGCCAGCGCGGATCGTACTGGCGGAGATCCTGGATGCCCTGATCGGACCATCCGCCTTTTCCGTCTCCCGCGACCTCGTCTCGGAACCCCATGTTTGCAAAGGGCGCCAGATCCAGCGCAAAGACATCCTTCTTCGGCGTGACAGGTCCGCATCCGATGCTCTGCAGCGAAATCTCCACAGGCACATTCTTCTTCCCCTCCAGCGGGATCCGGATCGAGGGGTTCCAGCCGAAGTAAACGCACTGTTTCCCGAAGCGGACCACGCCCGGATCCTTCACGATCTGCGATTCGCGGATTCCCTCCCACGGATTTTTTCCCTTCCAGCCTTCCGCGCCGTTTTCGAAATCGCCGTTCGGGAGAAGTTTTCCGTTGATTCTGATATTGTCGATGCACATGGCAAAGCGGCACCCCTTCCAGGTGTGTCCGCCGAGTTCCAGAAGGAAACGACCGTCGGCGTCGGGGGTGAAGGAGAAGCGGGTCTCGCGCCAGGAGACCGTGTTTCCGGGAGCGCGGATCGTCAGCCGCTTCCGATGCGTCCCCCCCAGGAACTCGATATCCCCGGAAAGATCCTTCCATTCCCTGAATCCGGCGGGGGAGTCCATGATGACGCTGACAAACGGAAACGCCTCCACCTTCGGCTCATAGCCGGAAAGAGTCAGACAGAGACAACACAGAAAGCCCCACCAGATGAAATATTTCCTGTTCCACACCATTTTTTCTTCTTTCCCTCTTTCTTCCCTTATTCATTGACCATGTCGAACACTTTTCCGAGATACGGCCCCTTTGCGATCTGCGCATGGAGATCCGCATACAGGAAACAGGCGGTCCGCCCGCCGTGCCGGATCCGGACGCGGAACTGACAGGAGTTGTCCTCCGCAAAGGGATCGTTCGACGGATTGACCCATGCGCCGAAATAGCTTGCCGCCGCATCGGCGGCAAGGACTGATCCGGAGGCTTTTTTCTCTGTTTTCTGCAGATCGGCGAAACGGGCGCGATGCTGCTGGTACTGAAGAGCGCCCGGATCAAGCAGGGGGACGGCGCTCTTGCCGGAATTGGTGTGGGAAACGCCTGCGCCGCATCCGCCGAGATGTCCGTTGAGTCCATAGCTCCAGCGGTCCATTCCGGTCACGTAGGACTGGGAGGGACAGACGAAGATTCCATTCTGTCCCGACGGTCCTTTCAGATCCTCATACTGGCGCAGTTTCTCTCCGGTATACCCGAGGAGACGGAATTTCCGCCACCAGTAATAGACATAGTAGTTGCTTGCTTCCCCGTAATCGCCCTGTTCGCCGATGATCCAGTCGTCGAAATCGGCCGCGTAGAGCGAGTGACAGTTTCCCTGCTGCTTCAGATTGGAAACACAGCGGATGGCCTGTCCCTTCTGCCGGGCGCTGTTCAACGCCGGAAGGAGCAGACCGGCAAGAATCGCGATCACCGCAACCGTAATCAGGAGTTCGATCAGCGAAAACATTTGTCTCATCATATCAGGTTCCTCTTTTCCGTTTTTCCATCCATTGTTCTGCAATACATTATATCCGATTCATCCGGGAAAAACTAGAGAAAAATTGTGGTAAAGCATGGAAAAATGGAGCAGAAGAGCTTTTCTTTTCTCCAATTCATGCTATCATAAAAGGAAAAATGGAGCGGAACAGATGAAAAAGAAAAAAGACTTTTCCTACACGGTCAAAGGCTCTCCGGTCCTTCCGGAGATTCCGCTTCCCCTCTATTTTCATTCGATGGGACATGTGATCCGCCATTTCCCTTACAGGGAATACACGGAAAAGAAAAATGATTTTGTGGAACTGTACTGGTGCATTGCCGGCTCGGGGTGTTTTTTTCTGGAGGGAGGAAAAGAGGAAATCATGGAACCGGGAGATATTTTCTACCGTCTGCCCGGCGAGATCCACCACTCGGAGATCCGGAAGGAACCCTGGGAGTTCCGCTGGCTGACCTTTAGCGGTCCTCTGGCGGAATCGTTTTTTCTCTCCTACGGATTCCCCCATCGCTGCCTTCCGGCGGGAATCTGTCCGCAGGAGCTGTACACCCGTCTGGAAAATCTGATGCGGGAACCGGAGGAGTGGAACTACCGGGAGGCGGTTGCGGTGATCGCCTCAATTCTCGCCCGCGCCGGAGGAGGACGCTCCGTCCTCCTCCGATTTCCGCGATTCGGCAGGCAGTATCGCGGGCGGTCAGAGCAGTTCGTCCTGCAGCTTTTCGTCCGGCACGGGATAGGCTTCTTCGGTTTCTTCGGTGAATTTCATCTTCGTCCTGGCGATGATGAACCGGACCAGCGTCGGCACCGGCAGCGTGGTCACGATGGACAGGATGATGATCGCATTGAAAAAGTTGTTGTCAATCATGCCGAGGTCCTTGCCGATTGCTGCGGCGGCCAGCGTGGCCGATAGCTGCGGAACGGTCATGAGTCCGGCGCAGAGCCCCTGGGTTCCGCTGAACCCCGAAACGCGCATCGCCAGCCAGCCGGAAAATACTTTACTGCCGACAAGCCCGATCACCGTGAACAGGATGATGAGCCAGTTTCCGGCGTCGCC